>CENW01018639.1_pt1 | contig 47843 bp, 44 predicted proteins | sample 530241 | NCBI WGS metagenome assembly CENW01 (sample SAMEA2619818, study PRJEB7988) | marine metagenome | isolation source: saline water (ENVO:00002010), including | reverse complement strand
GCCATCACCTAATCCCTACAAATTAAATCAATCAAAAGACAAATAAAGTATATTTATCCTTCCTTATAAGGAAGAAGTTACAGGCTTAAATCCTATAGCGCCTACAAAAAATTTCCAGAAATCTTAATGTATTTATAATTCTGAACCCAACAAACACCCTGTATTTGAGAAATATTTTTTTTTGATTTTTTGTTTATACTTGTTTTATGAAGTTATCAATTATCGTACCTGCATATAATGAACAAAATACAATTGTTAAAATATTAGAACAAGTAAACATGCAAAATAATAAAGATTGTAAATTAGAAGTTATTGTAATAGATGATAATTCAACTGATTCAACAAAAGAATTGCTAGAAAATAATCCATCTTTATATACAAAATTCATATCCTTAGAAAAGAATCTTGGAAAAGGTGGGGCTGTAAAAGAAGGTCTTAAATTTGCAAGTGGTTCACATATATTGTTTCAAGATGCAGATTTAGAATATAATCCAAAGGAATATGGAAAAATAATTAAAATTATCAAAAAATTTGATGCGGACTTAGTAATTGGAAGTCGGTTTCTTTCACCCGAATACACAAGAGTTCATTACTTTTTTCATAAATTAGGAAACAAATTCATAACCGGTCTATTTAACTTAATTTACAACACAACATTTACAGATATTTATTCATGTTACTTATGTTTTAAGAAGGACTTGATAGACCCGGCAAAATTAAAAAGCAACGGATGGTCTCAACAGGCAGAAATTCTTGCTACAGTAGTAAGCAATTCAAAAGTATTTTATGAAGTTCCAATATCATATTCTGGTCGTACATTTGAGGAGGGTAAGAAAATAAAAGCTCGGCACGCATTTTCGGTTGTTTATATGATCCTAAAAAAAAGATTATTTTAATTTAATAAAATCAGATTTTGAAAAATATTTCATATTTGATTTTTTAATCTGATCAAAAAAATTCCAAGCCAAAACTAAAACATAGTCATATTCATTTGGATCTATATCTTGCCTTGATTTTATTTGAATATTTGTTCCAGGAATATATTTACCATGTTTGAGAATGTTGTCATCAACTGTAAATGAAAAATGATTATTTGATATTCCAAAGAAATTCAATATTGTTGTAGCTTTAGCAGGTGCTCCAAAACCAATAATTTTTTTATCTTCACTTAAAATATTTTTAATTCTTGATAAAGATTTAAATTTTACATTTTTTACATTGTTTGCAAATTTAAGATAAGTCTCTAATCTATCTAGCTTATTCTTTTTTTCCAAGTCAATGTATTCTGCAACACTTTTATGAGTTTTTTTATTTTTATTCATTGTTGCATAAACTCTTAATGAGCCTCCATGAGTATCAACTTCTTTAACTTTATAAATTTCAAGTTTTGATCCCTCAAAAAATTGTAATAAAGATAATAGACACCAATAATTTACATGCTCATGATAAATATTATCAAATGTCAGATCTTTTATTGTTCTCAATAAATATTGAATTTCAAATATAAATTCTCCATCTTTTTTTAGAAGGGTTTCAACATTATTCAGCATTTGCTTTAAATTGTCATTGTGAGCAAAAACATTAAAAGCTGTTACAACATTTGCTTTACCATATTTTTTAATAATTTTTTTTACACTATTTTCACTAAAATACTCTTGTAAGGTTGTCAAGTTGTTTGAATTTGCAATTTTAGCAACATTTTTTGCAGGCTCTATTCCAATACTTTTTATTCCTTGTTCTTTTAATGGTTTAAGAAAAATACCATCATTGCTTCCTATATCAACTACAAATGAATTTTTGTTATGTTTTAATTGATTTTTAATCTCCGTTGCAATTTTAGAAAAATGATTTCTAAATTGCTGAGAAGTTGATGAAAGGTATAAATAATTGTTAAACATTTTCTTTGAAGGTACTGCAACACTAAGTTGTGAATTAAAGCATTTTTTACAAAAATTTAAATCTAGTGGATATTCTTCGTTTATTTCATTTTTAAAACTATTTAAATTATTAGCAAGCGGTGAAAAACCTAGAGATAGGTAATGGTTTAATCCACCTCCACATACTCTACATTCAGTTTTGTAACTATCAATTAACAGCTTTCCAACTTTTTCACTTACTAAATCATATTTCATTGTATGAGTCATTCCATAGTTTTTATGATCTCTTTCTCCATTTACAAGATTTAAAAAGATTGAGTCTTCTATAAAAACCATAGTGTGAGCAACGTTAGGAGGTATCGTAGATAAATCACCCTCATCAACTAATCTTGTTTCAATTACTGAATTTGGATCTAAAAGATCTTTAGTTATACTGATATACTTTCCTTTTACAAGAAGGCATTTTTGTGTTTGAACCGGATGATAATGGTTTCCTCTAATTGAGCCAGAAATAGACTCAACATAACCAATCATATTTAAATTATCTTGAAAATAATAGTTTGAAATAATTCCTCTTTCGTCTACAAAATTATTTTCACCAATTTTGATTTCTTCGTTGGTGTTAATAATTTTTTGACTACTCCACTCTTTAATCATTTCTTCAATCGACTTATCAAGTTTATATAAAAATTTAAATCCTGCCTTTTTAATCTTCTCATTAGATAGCGTATATCCGTTATTAGGAATCGGATCGTTTGTTGAGATAGTTTTTAAATCTTTATTGTATTTTTTACAAATATCAGCAACTTCTCTTACTGTCATATTTTCTCCAACACAATTAAAAATTTCATAATTAATCTCATTATTATCAGCAAAATATTTCATTGCTCTTGCAACATCCTTTACTGAAACTAATGACTTCAATTGTGAACCTTTTCCATATAATTTTATGGTTCCATCAATAGCAGAAATTTTTGAGAATAAATTTGGCATGATATTTAATCTTGTCGAATCAAAAGAATTTCCAAATACTGATCCTAATCTTAAAATTACAAAATTTTTTTTTGAAGATATCAAATCATTCTCAGATTGAAATTTTCCTTTCGCATATTCAAGTGTTGGGTTTGGTAGAAAACTTTCTTTTATTTCTTTTTTTTGTTTTTTTAGACCCTCATAAACTACGTGTGTGGATGGAAATATAATTTTTGTTGTAGATTTTGAAAATTTTATAATATTTCTGGTGCCATTTACACCAACATTTCTTATTTTCTTGTCTCTATTTAAATCTTTATCTTCTACTGTGGTTCCAACATTTGTTATACCAGCAAGATGAAATATTATATCGGCATCGCTTATTTCTTCTTTTAATTTTGATGTGTCCAATATATCAACCTGGGAATAATCTATTCCCCATCTTTTTAATTGACTGACCCTTTCAGAAAAAAAACAATTATCAAGAACTTTAATATCATGAATTCTTGACTCTCCAGAAAGTAATAAAGACAGCTCCATTCCTATATATCCAAGACCCCCGGTTATTACTATTTTTTTTGACATTATTATTTCAATTTTTCTATAGGTGTTCAATTATTGGCTAACGTTATTAATTATATATAACTGCAACTGTTTAATTAGAAATAATAAGTAAAAGATACATAAATTTCTACAAATTATTTTTTATCAATTTAATTGTTTAAAAATCTCGACAGGTGGGAAATGACTCATCATTGCTGATATATTGTGAAGGAAAATACAAAATAAAATAAAAACAATTGATAAATAACGACGATAGTTTATTTTTTTTAAATCCTCTAATTTAAAAACTGTCATCAATCCAAGAAGATGAAATAAATGTAATATATATGTGGCTTTATTAGTATCACCATTATCGCTTGGGTAGCTAATTAAAAACCATAAATAACCCATAAAACTCATCATCACAGCCAAAGTTAAATACAAACTAAAGTATTTCTTTAGAGAAGTATGCTTACTTTTTGTATATTTAAAACTATTTTTAAAACCTAAAAAAAGAAGCAACGTTGGAAACAAAGAAACTATGTTAACTCTTGCTAAGTAATCTCCAATTATCATTTGATTTCTTCCGATTTCAACATTTCTACTTGTGAATGTAAAAAATCCCCAGTAATCGCCCCAAAGGTCAGAGTACAATATTGGTAAAAATTGATTTTCAAAATATGGCCTTATCGGTTTTGTAAAAACCATCGAAACCTCATTTCCTATCGGAAAATAAAAACTTAAAGGTTGATTTTTAAAACTAAATGGAGTTGGTTCTTTATTGAATTTAGTAAACGAACCGTACTCTATAAATAAATTTATATAAAACCAAGATGAAATTAAAAAACCTATAAAAAAAGTAAAAGTTATAAATTTTAAATATTTTGTTTTTTCTGTATCTTTAATAAAAAAATATAACAAAAAGTAAGCGGGAAAGAGTAAAAAAGCCCATTGTCTGCTTAAAGCTAAAAGACCAATCGTAATCCCAAAATAAACAATATCTATTTTTTCATATTTGAATGATTTTTTTAAAAGTACTAGAAATCGATATAGTAGAAATGAATTTAATACCAGAATATATGTTTCTGCCCTTATCATTCCAATTGTTCTGTAATTGGCTGTAAACAAACCCAATACAAGTAAAACCGTTAAATAATACTTTTTATTTTCTCCGTAAAAAAGTTGAATTATTTTGATGTATATAAACATCAAGACTATGTACATCAAACTCTGAAAAATTATATTTATAAATCCATAAATTTTTTGACAAGTTTCATATATGTTTTCGAATGAAAAATAACTTTTACAAATTTCATTCACAAAAGCAGGAAATAAGTATGGAAATGGGGGGCTAAAGAATTCATAAGTTAAATTTGAGGAGGGCTGGTTTAATCTACCAGGTGTGTACAAAACCAAAAAATTTTGTATATACGCATGATGCGCGCCACCGTCATATCCATCTATTGGATTATAATGAAATAAGTTATAAATTAATACATATAATATTGATAGACTTACAATTCCAAAAGTTAAAGACTCTACTTTATCAATAAATTTACTGTTCATAATGTACAACTATTTTATAAATTAATTATAAAAATATATCGTTAAAGTGTTTTTAATACTTTAAATAAAAATAAAGTACTATTTTTTTTAAAAAAAATTTATTTATAAGCAATTTTAAATATACCTACTTCGCGAAAATCAATAATATCCTTTGATGCAGTGCATTTAATATTTGCCCAACATTGATCTGCATCTAATGGAGCAACCCATTTTTCAGACAATGTTTCAAACCCAATTTCATAATTAATTTCATAGTTTGTACGTGGATCAAATATTTTAAATTCATTATTGTTTAGAAAAGCTGAATATGCTGTCGATCTTACAAGAAACAAAACTGATATAAATAACAATACAAATGTAAAATTATTTGAGATCTTAAGTTTTCTATCCGATGATAGAAGTCCAATAAATGATGCCGAAAAAATACAAATACCTACTGCATACCTTGGTATTGGTCCGAAATATATTAAATACAATATACTAAAAAATATAAAGGATAAACCAACAAATTTCAGTGAATTCTTAATTTCAGATTTTTTAAATAAAATAAATTTGATAAAAATTAAGATTAAAATAGAAACCAAAAAATTTGAAAAAACTTGATTTCTATATTCAAAGGACCCTGCAATTTGTATCCATTCTAAAAATGGTAGTGTACCGTCAAAAGCTAAACTTGCGTGTTTTGTAATTCCTTCAAAACTTTTAGTAGAGCCGTCAATGTACCAATCAAAAACTTCAATACATGTAATATTTACTGGATAAATTAAACAGCCTGTTGTAAAGATGCTTTTTAGAATCCAAGTAGTTGCAAGAATTAGTACCGGAAAATTCAGTTTTATTAGGTCAATAAAAGTATGTCGCTTTTTTAGTATCTGATTAATTAACAAAATTAAATATAAATAAACTATTAAGACGCCTGAGACTTTTATTTGATAAATAAAAAATAACAAAAATGAAATGATAACAATTTCTTGATTTGTAATATTTGAATCTTTTATTTTTAGAAAAATTACCAGTGCTAAGAAAAAGAATAAAATGCCTACGGTAACATCTTGCTTTGTTACACCCTGAATATAGATATATCCATTTCTACCTCCACCAAGTCCAAAATTATCAAGGAGTGAAAAAAATAATACAAATAATGAAGAGTTAACCAAATATTTATTTTTTGATGCAGTTATGTTTTCTCCTAAAAAAAGATAGAAAAAATGAATGAAAAATAAATTTATAAAATGTAATAGTACAAAAGATGTATCAAACCAAAGAAATGCTGAAACGTACTCATAGATTGAAGACATTCCAAATGGCCAGAAAATATTTACCATTCCAATAATTAGATTTGAGTTTCTTAACCAGTTCTGATGAAGAAGATGATAATAACCAGCATCATAATTAAATGCAATATCAAAGGTTGAAATTACGAGTAATGATGGAATGGCTAAGTAATAAAGGAAAAATTTTATATTTAAATTATTTAAATTTAGAGATCTTGAAAATAATTTTGCTTTTGTAATTGCTGGAATTATTAAAAGAGCTACAAAGATTACAACATAAATACTATCAATTGGTAAAAGAGTATTTATGATAAAAAGACCATTTCCAAAAATAATAAATCCAAAAAGAGGATATAGAATATCACTGTCTACATAAAGTAACTTGTTGTTTATTTTATTTTTATTTAGGTATGGAACTACTACAAATAGAGACCTTCCGACTAGATATAAATAAATATAAAAAATTACATATTTAATAAAAAGCTCTAAAAATGAAATAATAAACATTATTTAGAATCTTACTTTATCTATTTCCTCTAAATATGGTCCTTGCTTAGATTCAACTAAAGTAGCATCTTCAATAATTTTGATCCCATGTCCACCTTCAAATAATGCAACTGTTTCTCCAGAAATTAGTTTGTGTTTACAAACTAAATTTTTATCATTATCAAAAATACTCACTTCAATTTCACCTTTTAAAACTACAATTACCTCTGATGTTGAATGTATGTTCCTATTTTGTTTCAAATGTATATGGTTATCAATTACGGTATCTTTTTTTAAATTAAAAAATGCAACTTGCATCTCTTGGGAATTTTCAGTAGCAAAAAATTTTTCCTCTCTAATCTGATTTGGACGCAATATGATTGCTAGAAGTGTGTTTGCATGGTCGTAAATTTTTTCCATTTTATTTTCTTAGTTTATATGCCAGTTTCAAATAGGGAATACCTTTTTTAAATAACTCAATATAATTACTTCCAGTTTTTGAATTTCCAAATTTTCTAGTTTCACAGTAATATGGAATTTCTATACAATTAATAAAATTTAATTGAAGATCAACAACTAAGTTTATAAAATAGTCTCCATAATTTGCAGTCTCAAAAACTTTAGAATTGAAGTTGCTTTTTTTTCCAATTATGAATCCACTTGTTAAGTCTTTAACTTTTAAATTTAAAATTCTACTTAAAAACTTATTAAACAATTTTGATAAGTATACAGCTAATATTGAGTCTTCTGAGTTATATATGTTGTATATTTGAGTCATCATATTTGTGTTCTTATCTTTCTCAACCCCTTTATATCCCCCACCAGCAACAAATCGTGACCCAATTATCACACTTTCTAAATGAGATATTTGTTTTTCAACCAGTTGTTTAACGACATATGCAGGCATTGACCCATCGGCATCAAGCCACATTACGTATTGATATTTTGAACTATTTATTCCATCAAGAATTGACATTGGTAATGAAGGGGCTTTGCTCCGCTCAATAATTTCTAAATTAGTATATTTATTTTTTAATTTTTTTATTAATTCTTTGGTGTTGTCAGTTGAACCGTCGTCAACAACTAGTATTTCAAACTCTAAAATTTCTATAGTTTCTAATTCATCAAAAATATCTGGAATTAAGAATTTTAGATTTTCTTCTTCATTAATTGTTGGCAAAATAATGCTTATATTAATCATTGTTCTTTATTTACAAGCTTACACTACTAATTATTAAGAGAATTTAAAAAATTTGAATTAACTATTCTTGTTCCTTATCAATATAAGGAACGATCCTGTCTTTTATATTTCTTGGTAAAAATTTAGATACATACTTTCTTGTTGAAAGAACAAAAAAATTAAAAACAAGTATTTTATTTGATTTGAGATTTTGAAAAATTTTTTTATTTTTTATTAATTCATTTATGGATAAAACAAATTCGGTTGGATATTTCATTTTTATATCTTTTTTAAAGTAAAGATTATATTTTGCAACTCTCCATCTAGTTAAATCACCTTTTTTTTGAACTGTAAATTGAAAGCGTTTCATTCTCTGTATATAAGCATCTAAATTTTGATATTTTAACTGATTCAGAAATGTTGTTTCACAGTTGTTATAAGCTGGTAAATCAACAATCATATCTGGGTTGTCAATGTAGTTACATATATCTAATATTTTTTTTGCAAACTTAGAGGGAAATACTGTATGCCTATCGCATATTCCAAAGTAATCCTCCCCTTCAGGTATCCATATGAAATTGTTATTTAGTTCTGGATGGTAATCAACATAGAATTGGTCAAATCTAGAATAAATTACTTGATCGTAATTTTCTATGATAGATAAATAGTTTTCTAAAATAATATTTTTTATAGCAAAATGGACTGAACCAGAGTTCTTCAATCCAGTATTACGACCAGTTTCAAAATATTCACGCCATGTGCCTGAAAATTTATTTTCATAATAGTCATACCAATCTTCATGTTCATCAAATAACCATTTATATTTAGCCTTTTGAAAGATTGAAAGTTTCTTATTTATATCTGCTCCGCAACAAATAGCGAGATCAGCATTTAATGGCTCAACTACATATTTAAATAAAGTGTCCCAAGTCTCTTCACCACCACGCGGAGATCCTGCCAAAATGACTAATTTTTTACTCATAAAAAAATTTATATGTTTTTAACAAAAAATTCATCTATTTTATTTTTAATAAAAATTTGATCTTTTTTACTTACATGTCTTCCCATTGGAATATAGAAACCATTTTTTCCTAAATATTCAGAAACAGGTAAATTTACAGATTTCATTGATGAACTTTCTTTAAAGTATTTTTGCTTGTGTAGAGGCCAAAAAAATGGTCTAGTTTGTATATTATTTTCACTTAAAAAATTTACTAATTTTTGTCTATTATTGTTCTCCTTAATTACTAATCCAAAGACCCAGTAATCATTTTCTACACCATCATGAGTTTTTAGGGGCATCTGAAGATAATCTGTTAAATCTAAAAATAATTTTTGATATATTTCACCCTGCTGGTGTTTAAAGTTTATTGTCTTTTGTAGCTTATTAATTTGAGATATGCCGATTGCAGCTTGGATACCACCCAACCTATAGTTCCAGTAAAGATTTGAATGATTGAATCGATCTTCATTCGTAAAATCAAGATTTCTTTTTTGTTTTAAAAGATTATATATTTTTTCATCATCTGTAAGAATCATTCCTCCTTCACCTGTGGTGATGTGTTTATTAGCATAAAAACTAAAGGTAGACATCAAACCAAATGAGCCAGCTTTATTATTATTTATGTTTAAACCATGAGCCTCCGCAGAATCTTCAATCAATATAAGACCTTCATTTTTACAAAATTTGCTTATAGCAATTGCATCAGAAGGAAGACCATAAGTATGGACCATGAGTATTGCTTTTGTCTTACTTGTGTATACTTTTTCAATATTTTGTAAAGTCATATTCCATGAGTCTTTATCAACATCACATAGTACTGGCGTTGCTCCAGATCTTATTACTGCTGACAAACAAGAAATTATTGTAAAAGAAGGAAGAATAACTTCGTCTCCTTTTTTTAAATTAATTGAATTTAGAGCCAAATCTAAAGCCACTGATCCATTGCTAACCGCAACACCAAACTTCCTATCAAATTTGGATGAAAACTTCTCTTCAAATTCATTCACTAAAGGGCTTGATCCAGATATATCATTTTTAATCAAAGCTTTTGTAGCGGAAAAAATATCTGAAAAATAAAGCTTTGGTTTAAATACTTGTATCAATACTTCTTCTTTCTAAATCATAATTATACATTTAACTTAAAGAAATAGTTTTGTAAGTATGATTTAGATTATTTATTAATTTCAGCAAATAGCAGAAAACCTAGTCTGTTTTTTGTAATTTTTGATAAAATATCATTGACTTTTTTCCCAGCAGCGAGACTTAGGAAAGAAAATATAATTCCTAAATTAATAATTTTTTCAATTTTATAAATTGTGAAATCAGAATTTTTAATTAATTTTTCTAAAGTTTTTTTATTATATTTACCGATGTGTTGCTTTGAATAACTCATTCCACCAAAAAAACTATTTAAATAAGAAATAAACGAAACACTGGATGCAAAATTAGGAGTTGAAATTAAAAGTTTTCCATCTTTTTTTAAAATTTTGTATACATTTTTTAATAATTCATTTGCATCTGAAAAATTAATAAACTCTAACAGTCCTAAGATTGATACTACGTCAAAGCTATTTTCATATTTATCAAAATCAAAACTAGATAGCTCGATAAAAGTTTTTGACGGATACTTCTTCTTTGCATAACTTATTTGATTATCTGAAATATCTACACCAATAGAGTTTACATCAACATACATTCCAACAAGGGTTCCGGACCCACATGCGTAATCTAAATGAAACTCGTTTCCACTAAAGTACTCTTTTACTTTTGAGAAAGTTATATTGTGCCAATTAGCTTGAATTCCTTTATTTTTATTTATGCCATCTTTAATTAATTGATCGTAATATCCAGGAGTAATTTGATTATTCCAAAAATTTTCCATAAGTAAAAGTTTAAATAGATATAAAAAATTAAGTTTAATTATCGTATTTATATTTCATTTAATTAAATTTAAAAAAGGGTATTCTTGAATAAATATTTTATTTATGATTAAAAACAAAAATTTTTTAGATGCTTTTAAGTTTAAGGAAATAAGTGATGTAATTTACGCAGAAACAATCCCTGCTAATGATTTTCAAAAATTAAATAAATCAAAGGTAAAAAATGTATGGGAATTGTTCTTGGAGGAACATAGGTCTATAAAATATAAACTCCTTGAATTCAAAATTTACAAAAATTCAACAATATTTTGTGATACAGAATTACTAAATGACTTATTTCTTCAACTTAGTAAAGTAGATTCTAATTTTGACTTAAATTTAATTACACACCAAAGTGATGAAATGATTGATTCAATGATGTTCAATAAAAAGCCAGATTGTGTTAAAAAGTGGTATTCAATAAATGTAGAAACTCATAATAAAAACTTACATCCTTTACCAATGGGCTTAGCTGGGTCTTACTCAAAGAAAAATTTACATTCAAAGGATTTTCCTGATCTGAATCCCAATAAATTCTTTAATAAAAAATCTGTTAATTTGTACATTAATTTTCAAGTAAACACAAACTTTAAAGAAAGGGCTCCTCTCCTTAGGACCTTCAAGAATAAAGACTGGGCAAATATAGACCCACCAAATAATAGTAAATCTAAATATCTTGAGAAACTACAAAAACATACATTTGTACTCTGCCCTTGGGGAAATGGAGTCGATAGTCACAGAATATGGGAAACACTTTATGCTGGTTCAATTCCAGTAGTAAAATATCATCAAACATTTAGTAATTTAAGATCATTACCTATTTTTTTCGTAGATAAGTATGAAGAAGTCAATAAGGATAATCTTACAAATTGGTACAAAAACAATGATATAAGCAACTTCGATATACAGAAACTAGATTCCTCATGGTGGGAAAAAGAATTAAATAAAAAAGTTGTCAAAAATGACTTCATTTTATTATCTGAAACCGATGAAGAAACAAATTTACTCTCGAAAATGTACACAAAAAAAGTTTTAAATAGAGCAAAATTAAACAAAATAAAAACTCTTGAAAGAAGGATTTTAAAGTTTTTCTTTTACAGATTTCTCTTAAAGAAAAACATATAATTAAAACATTAGAAATGAAAAAATCTTTCTTTAACAAAAATGAAACATTAGTAAAAAAGCTCTCACAAGTTAAAGATGATTCTTTAATCATATTTCCTCATTTGGGTTTAGGAGATCAAATAATAAATAAAGGTGCAATAAATGTTGTTTCAAAAAACTTCAAAAAAATATACCTTGTATCGTGGAGAAAATTTCAAAATAGTATGGACTATTTATACGCAGATTTAGAAAATGTTGAGATGCTATATATTGAACCTAAAAATAATGAAGTAGGTTTTGATAATTATTTTTTAAGTGTTGCAAAGTTTGCAGATAGTAAAAATCTTAAAGTACTGAAATTAGGTTATGAGCATAAGAAAAAAGGAATACCATTTTATGAGGCGTTTTACAGACAAATAAAGATTGACTATCAAAATTCATACAGTAATTTTAAAGTTTTAAGAGATAAATCTTCAGAAAAAAAATTAAATGATCATATTTTTAAATATTTTAATGTCAGCCCAGAGAATTATAAACTAGTACACAAGGAACATTCTTCTGGTAAAAAAAGTTTAAGAGTAAGTGACGAGAATACAATCTACGTAAACAAAGAAAGTGATCCATTCAATAATTTATTTTTATATATTGATTTAATAAATAATGCAAAAGAAATACACTGTTTAAATAGTAGTTTTTGTCATTTGGTTGATAGGGTTGAAAGTAAAGGTAATCTTTTTTACCACGATCTTGTCGGATCTAAACTAAATTTAAATAAAAATTGGCAAACAGTTGATTATTAAAAATATTTAATTTATTTAACTAGCCAGCAATTAAATTTGTTCATTAATTCTTTTTTTTCATCATTTTCAATCCAATTAAAGTGAATAAGTAATGGATTAATTGTTTCATAATTCTTATAAAAATAACTTCCATTTGGAAACAATTTAGGATCTAAAAATTTTACATTTAATTTATGAATATTTAAATTTATGTGTTTTTGATCATCAAATAAGAAATTTTTCCTTCTTTTCTTGAAGTAACTTATTTTTTTTGGATTGAAAAGTTTTAGGGTTGTTTTATTTGAGTTAATTAACATAAGTCCAGCACATAATGTTTTTATTGGGCTATCTGAATTTGCATCGTTATCTAACTGGGCAAGAATATCATAGTTGTCAGGATATTCATTAATAGCTTTGAAAAAATCTTTTTTTATAAAAATGTCGCCATCAATAAATAAAACTTTTTGAAATTTTTTTAAATTTTGATAAATAATAGATAATTTTAAAAACATAATTTTGTTAAATTGGTACGATCTCCATTTAGAAATATCATTTAAACTTTCATTAAAGCTATGTTCGACTTTTTCTACAAAATAACCTTTCTTTTGAAAAAAGTTGTATGAGTAGTCATCTATGCAATAAACTGTAAGTTGTTCTTGTATGTTTGCATTTTCAAAAGATAAAAGCAAATTAAGGGTAAATTCTGTATAGCCTTTATTAGTTAATGTTATAAATCTTATAATCATCAATAATAAATTAATAAAAAGTTTTTGATATTCTTTTATTAAAATTTAAATTGCTATTGAAAATCTTCAATTGATTTAATTGAAAATAAGTAATGCATTTCAGATATTAATTAGGATATATGTATGACTGTAGTTGTATTTAATTTATTTTATTTAACTCATTTATTGGTAGGAAGGGGTTTAATTTTATTTTTAAACAATAATTTTAAATATAGTCTGGAACTTAATGATTTAAAAATTAGTAAATTAACTTCTTACCCAGTAATTGCAATATTTTTTGTAGGAAATTTATCATTTATCGCTAACTTTTTTATTCCAGTTGAGGTTTTTATACCCTATTTGTTTGGTATTGCTATTTTTTTAATATTATATAATTTCAAAGAAAAAATAAAGATTCAATATTCATTACAACCGATTATTACCATCATTATTTCATCTATTTTATCAATTAGTACCTTTGGTATGAGGCTTCATTATGACATGGGTTTATATCATTTAGTTAATCAAACATGGATAAGAGAAAATAAAATAGTATTCGGGCTTCAAAATTTACACAATAGATTAGGTTTTTCAAGTATCCAAGAATATATATCTTCAGTCTATTGGTATGAAGATAATTACGTGTTTTTACATTTCATAAATTTAGTATTTTTTGTTTTTTTCTTCCTTTATTTATATGAAACTATATTCGTATATGATTCAAATTTTCTTAAAAATTCATCAATAATTATTGTTCTTTATTGCTTGATGGATAATTTTGGAGTCAATGGAGGCGGTAATGGATTTGTTGCTATTCAAACTATAGGCAAACCGGATAGTAATTTTGCAGTAATTTATTTTATTACATCCTTATTAATCCTTAACGAATTAAAAATTAAAAAATTTTCATACTCTAAATTATCAATTTTTTTATACTTAACTTTTTTTGCAATTCAATTACGAATCTCGGGTGTTATACTTTTCGTTTTGATAATCTTTTACTTTCTCAGTGGGAATAAAAATATTGTTAATATCATTAAAACAAATAAGTTATTGTTAGTGATTTCATCTCTTTGGTTGTCAAAAAATGTAATAACTTCTGGATGTGCTCTTTTTCCAGTTAAATATACCTGTTTTACTTCATTGAGTTGGTATTCACAAGAACTGGTAGACCTTAGTGTTGCACAATCAAAAGGGTTTTATAAGTCAATAGATTTTAACAATTTACAAAATTGGTTGTCAACCTGGCTAAATACGGGATTTAATAGGCAAATTACATACAATTTCTTTATATCGTTTATAGTTATTTTTCTGTTGTGGCAATTTTTTTCCATTAAAAAAATTACAAATCAAAACATAAATTCTCCATTGTTTATATTTTTAACACTTGGAATTTTATTGTGGCTAACCAACTCTCCAGGTTTACGGTTCGCATACGCACTATATATGTTGTGTTTCATTCCTCTTTCATTAAACAGAGATATTAAAAATGGAATGAAATATTTTATATTTATATTTTTTACAATTTCAATATTGTTATTTCCAAGGCTATATTCCTATCAGTATTTTATAAACAACTATTCAGAATTTACAAACATAAATTTACCTGTAGAAGAGGTAAAGGTTAATCAGCTTAATTGGGGGGTTTCACCAATTGGTGGAAATCAGTGCTGGAGTTATAAAAAATGCTCATCTAGTAATAAGGGTTATGAGCCTTTGATAAAATATAACTATTATTTTTTTTACAGTTTGGAAAATAGATGAGAATTTTAAACTCACTTAAATTTAGATTAAATAAATTAGACTACTTTAAAAAAAATATATTAAATAAATTTATATTTATAGAAAATTACACAATTGATAAATATTACGGAAGATTTGGAAATAATCTTCAACAGATTGCTATAGGGTACCTTTTTGCAAAAAAATATGATTTTAATTTTTTCTCAAAAAAACATGAATTGATTGATAGAGTTGAGATAATTAATAAACCTTTTAGTGGTTTATTTAAATTTTTTTCAAAACAGCATAGATTTTTTAACTTTCACAATTCTGAAAATGACATAAACAATAAACTGTATATTGATTTAACAAGCGATAAAGATTATTACATCTCAAACATGCATGATATTTTTAAAAATCAACTTAGCAAAAAGATTTCATTTTATGGTAGTACCGAACTAGACAATGAAACTTTAGTTATACATATTCGTAATGGAGATATATTTTCAGGTAAATCAAAGTATAAGCAATATGTACAAAACCCTTTAGTTTATTATGAAAAATTAATAGCAAATTATAAAAAAGTAATTGTTGTTACTGAGAGTTATGGAAATAACCCAGTTATAGAAAAATTAAAAGATTATTCAAATGTTAAAATTCAATCTTTGTCATTGGAAGAAGATTTTCGAACTCTTTTATCTGCAAAAAATTTAGCAACTTCTGGTGTTGGGACTTTTGGTATTGCAGCAGCTTTAATGTCTAAAAATCTAAAAAGACTGTATTGCTCTGATATTTTTTTGAGTCATCACTTGAATCCATATATGCTTGATCCCAATTATGTAAAAGTGCATATTTATAATATAAAAAATTACATAGATATTGGACAGTGGAATTTTGATAACAAAGTCTCGAAAATCATGATGTCAAAGAATATAAAAATTGAAGGACCTAAAATTATGAGTCATGATGAAAAAAATAATTAAACGATATTCAAAACTTTACACATTACTAAAAAGTATAAAAAAATACTTAAGAATATTTTATAACAAAAAAGCTTTTGGAACTTATATGTGGAATCTTAGAAAGGGTGATGATAAATTAAGTTTGGATTATCCATTAAAAAATGATTCTATTTTTTTTGATGTAGGAGGATATACGGGCGAATTTACTGAAAAAATAATAAATAAATTCAATTGTTATAGTTATATTTTTGAACCATCAAATGAATTTTTCAAAATTATTGAAAAAAAGTTTATTAATAAACCAAACATCTTTATGATAAATTCTGCTTTGTCAGATTATTCTGGGATTTCACATTTGGGTGGTGGAGGAACAGGCTCAAGTATCGTGAAAAAAGGTGGGAATGAAGAAGTTTCCGTGATTAGTTTCAAAGACTTTATAGATGAAAATAAAATTACAAATATAGATTACCTAAAACTTAATATAGAAGGTTCTGAATATGAATTACTTGAACATATTATTGAAATTGGTTTTATTAAAAATATAAATCATATACAAGTTCAATTTCATAATTTTGTCCCTGATGCAGGGAAAAAGAGAAAGAATTTAAGAACTAAGCTCAAAAAAACACACGGCATTGTTTTTAACTTTCCATTTGTATGGGAAAGATGGGATTTAAAAAAATAATATGGAAAAAGTAAAAATAAAACTAAAAAAAAGTATTTTATTGATGAAAATATATTTAATTTTAAATAATTTATTTTTTAAAGTTTTCAGCATAATTAAAACTCCGTTTAGACCCCTTGGAAAGCTTCGTATACTTAGATACTTAATATTTGCTTTCTTACCAGATAACAAAATTTTTCAAACAGAGATTAATGGTGTTAAATTCTTTATAAATAGTTCAGATAATGTAAATTCGAAAAAAATTTTTGTAAATAAAAAGTTTCCACAATATGAAATTTTTAATAATTGTATGAAGACTATTGAGATGAATGACTTAAAAGTTGAACATTTTTATGATATTGGAGCTCATTATGGCAATATAGGTATTCCTGCGTCAGTTGAATATAACTTTAAAAGTGTACATATGTACGAGCCGAATTTACAGAATTATGAAATCTTAAATATAAACTCTCTAATAAACAATAGGTCTAATCTATTCACATATAATTATTTGATAGGAGATAAAGAAGAAATCAGTAAATTTTATATCTTTAAAAATAATACTGCTGCATCAATTATTTCTAATAATGAACAATTTATAAATAAATATATCAAATTAAATAATCTTGAAATAGATGAAGTGCAAAGTTTAAAACAAGTTAATTTTGACGATGTGATCAATGTTGTCCCCGAAAATTCTTTATTTTGGCTATTTTGTCAAGGTGAGGAAATTGGAATCTTAAATAGCAGCAAAATATTAAAACAAAAATCTGTAATTTGCTTTCATTATTCACCGCTAATTAATTCAAAAGGCAGCAGCCAAGAAGAATTGTTAGTTAAAAACTTAAATGAAAATAATTATAAAAAAATTTATGATCTTAAAGAAAACCATAATGTGAGTAAAGAAATTTCTGTGAACACATTTCAAAACTTAAACGAAAAATATAAATCTAATGGTAGCCATACAATTCTTACTGTCATTTAAATGTCTATAAATTGAATGATCTTATTTGATATATAATCAATATCATCAATGCTTAAATTGGGCGAAGATGGAATACATAAACCAAGATTTGATATTTTCTCACTAATTGGATAATAATTTTTTGATTCTAAATTTTTATATGGTTTTTGTAAATTAAGCGGTTTAAATACTTTTCTAGTTTCAATATTATTTGCGTAAAGATGTTCTTGAAGTCTGTTTCTGATTAATCTTGTTGGCAAAATAATTACAGTTAACCAATGGGATGAAGACACAATGAAATCACTTTTTTGAAACTTTATACCTTCTTTTTCTAAATTTTGTATGTATCTTTCAAAAATTAATTTCTTTTTATCTAAATTAGATTCTATTTTATCAGCCTGAGAAATTCCAAGTGCTGCACAAATAGCTGGCATTCGATAATTGTAACCAATTATATCGTGATCATATTCCTCAGAACCTCTTAGTCCCTGACTTCTTATTTTTTTTGCTTTTTTATATATATTTAGGTTATTTGTGACTAATAGACCACCTTCTCCTGTAGTAATTAATTTATTAGGAAAAAAACTATGAATCGCAACATCCCTATATGAACTGGAGTGTTTACCTTTATACAAAGAACCAAGAGATTCTGCACAATCATGAATGATTTTTAATTTATATTTTTTGGCAATCTCTGAAATTTTATTTAATTTTGGTACTCCTCCATATAAATGAACGGGCATAATTGCTTTAGTTTTTTTTGAAATTTTTGATTCAATCAAGTCTGTGTTTATTTGCCAATCATCTTCATTTATATCTACAAATACCGGTTTACCACCAAAATATTTTACTGCATTTGCAGAAGCAATATACGATAAGGAGGGAACTATTACTTCGTCACCTTCATTTAAACCGACTGAAATAAGTGCCAAATGTAAAGCTAGAGTCCCGTTAGAACAGGCTAATGCATATTTTGTACCACAGATTTGAGCTAACTTTTTTTCAAAATCTTCAACAATTGGAGAATTACCCGATAAGTAAGTTTTTTCTAATGAACCAGTTACACTTTTTATATCTTTTTTTGTAATTGTAGGTTGATAAAGATTTATCATAATAAAACTTTAATGAATAATTAAATTAATATTTATATAAATTGCTAAAAAAGACTTTGCTAATTAGTTATAATTTCCCACCTGTCGTTGGTGGTATAGAAACTTATTCTTTTGATTTAATAAATCATTTCAAAAATAAAAAAAATGTTTCATTTATTATTCCAAAATTAAAAAAACCAGTGAATAGAAATTTAAGAGCCATGAGTATGATTTTGTTTTCGATTACAACTTTTGCAAAAATTATTTTTAAAAAATATGATTTGATACACATAACAAACTTTAATTTGTGGATTATATGTTTCTTTTATTCAATATTTTATAAAAAAACAAAGTTTGTAATTAGTCTTTGGGGTCTTGAACTAGTCTATAAAAATAAAAAAGGGGTGCTACCGTTTATTCACAAATTGATTGTGCCTATCAAGGTCATTTCTAAACAAAAGAACTTTACTTTCTTAACTTCTAGTAATTCATCTACTAATCTTGCGTTAAATTATGGAATAAACAAAGAAAAACTATTTAAAATTCCATTAGGAGTTAGCAAGGAAACGATTCATCAAATTAAAAATGATGTTAAATTTAAAAAATATTTTCTATTTTCAGGAAGAGTAACTGAAAGAAAAGGATTGAGTTGGTTTGCAGAAAATGTTCTGCCTTATTTTCCAGAATATAAATTGTTTATAACTGGAAGCATAGTTGAAAATGATGAACTTTTAAAAACACTGAAAACTCATAATACCGAATGGCTAGGAAGAGTTTCTAGATCTGAATTAATAAAACTCCGACAGGAGTCATCCGCTGTTGTAATTCCAAATATACTGCAGCCAAATCAAAATGATTTTGAAGCTTATGGTTATGTAACTATTGAATCTGTGGCTAGTGGAGGGTTAGTAGTTGCTTCCAACTACCAAGGTTTAGCTGATAGTTTAAAGAAAGGACAACTAGGGTTTTTAGCTGAAGCATCTGATTTGAAATCATGGGTGAGTGTATTAAATGATGTGATTAATTTAGAAAAAAAAGAAAAAATTCAAATAATTACTGAGAGAACATCGTATATCAAAAACAATTTAACCCTTGACAAAGTGTTTAAAGAAACTGAAAAACTTTATGAGTCTTTGTAGTTATTTATATTCTTTATAATCTTTTTCTTCAACGATATCAGATAAAAAATAATTGTTAATTTCACTTTTTATATCAAACCTTTCATCGTTTGTAAAATATACACTTCTTGCTAATTCAATAAAGTTTTTCCCAAAATCTTGATTTTTTTCTAAGATTCTTATTTCGTCTTCAATATCCCATAATTGCGAATTGATTTTAATTAACTTTTTATATAATTCTTCAAACTTTTCTTCATAACCTTCTTTGATTATCTGAGCTTTTTCATTTAATAAATCATATTCTTTTTTTATATTTTTCTGTTTTTGGGGATTAGATATTTTTATTGACTTTATTTCTAATATAGACATTTTATCTAAAAGTTCACCAACTGATATATTTACTTCTAACATAAATTAATTATAAAAGATTTCAAAGATGTATTTTAATAATATCCCAAGAATAAAAATTAGTAAATCAACTATAACTAAAAGTATTCTTACATTTATCACAAAGATATAAATTAATTCAGAACTGAAAATTCCTTCAAAAAATACTAACGTTAAAGCTTCCCTAAATCCTAAACCAGCGGGAATGTTTAATGCAAGCATTGAAGCCGTAGAAGTTAATAAATAACCAAAAATAATATCATTTTCTAAATTTACAAAAGATAATTGGGAAAACTGAAGTAGACCAAACACAATAAACCAACCACCTAAACCATATATAAAAATATAAATTTTTGATAATAACTTATTTTTAAAAATTACTGATAAAAAGAGAATTAAAAATAATAAAAAAAATACTGTCAAACTAATTTCTTTATCTAAAAAATATAGAGACCCAAACAATAATGTAAACAGGATAATTATTATTTGTTCAAAAAAAATTTTTTTTATAACATCTTTGCTTTTATGTTTATCTGTATTCATATTCAAACTTGTCCTTAAAATAGGTATTCCAATCTTAAAAGGTAAATATTTGCCAATTGAGGACGTCATCCAAATGGTTACTTGTTGAATGTTTGTTTTTTCATACCCCATTAAAAAAGACCATGCAAATGCATTAATGATATTGCCTAAAACTAATAAAGCTATTGGGGTCAAGGTGTTTAAATCGTATAAATAAAATTCAACTAAATCTAATTTTTGATAATAATCATATAAGTACATAAGTGAAAATATCAACAAAAGAAGATTAATAAAGCGAAAAATGCCAGATTTTTTTAATCTATTTATAAATTCAATATTCATCGACACTCTCAATGTTTAGCATTCTATATGTGTATGTTCCTAAAAGGATAAATACAATTATGACAAATAAAAATTTAAATATACTTATTTGGGTTAATTCAATTAGAAATAAATCAAAGTCAGCATTATTAATTTCAATACCAATCTTAGAAATAAGATTATAAACACCCTCTATATCGGTAATTGCAATTAAAATTTTGAAGAATATGGCACCAACAAAACTTGTAACAAATATTTTTAAATATGAATCAAAATTACCAAATGATTGTAAATAACCTATCAAGTAATCTGGTTGAGAAAATCTTTCTAAACTACCAAAAGAATTTATATTCTCTCTGAGTGAAGTCTTTTCAGTAGTCTCAAAAAATAAAACTGATAATAATGAAAATACTGATAAAGTTATTAAAAAGTTGTAGAGCAAATTCCCAATATATTGATTTTTATAATTTTCTATTATAAGAATTGATAACGGTAATAAACAAAGTAGATATCTAAAACCATAAGATGATGCTGTTGAATTCCACATAATTACCATCATGAATACTTGAAAATAGCAAAGCAGGATATAAAGTGATCCATATTTCTTATTTTTAATTCCAGAATAAAAAATCATAATACTCATTATCAAGGCAAAAAAGATAACCGGAGAAAACCAGAAAATCCCAAATTCTTTTGTAAATAAAATATTCAAAAAAGAAATGAAATTATCTTTAATAAAAATTGTAAAATTTTCTAACGAAACAAGATATTGTCCAACAACGGTTGTGTTTTGATAAACATCTTGAGGGTCATATATTATCTTTCCATAAACTAATTTTGTATGAGCAGTGAAAAATAAAAAAGAAGATACTACACCAAGATAAAAAGGCTTCTCATAAATTAAGCTTTTTACATTTTGATTTTCAAAAAATATTTTTTTAGTGACTATTGGAAGAAGAAATAAAAAATAATTTACCCAACGAACCATTAAGCCTAAACATATCCAAAACGGTATTAAAAAAGCTAGATATCTCTTACTATTTTCTTTATCTAAATAGTATTTAATTGAAAGATTTAACACCATACAAGCTGTGAATACCTCATAAACATGGGTCATGCTAAACCTCTCAAAAGCATAATAGGAAAGCCCACTCCCAAAGAATAGTAAAAGTATGTTTAGTGGTTTAAATTTGATTTTTAATAACCTCAATGAGCTCAAGGTTAATTTGATCGAAATAACAAAATAAAATATAGCGGACAAAGAATATGACAGAAGGCTAAAATTCATGAAGTTTCCATTATCATATTGATCTAAAAAATTTCCAAAAAATAAAAACGGGCTAGCAAATAGACCTGAACCTATAAATCCTTTAGGAGCTAAAGTATTTCCACTTTTATATCTTATCTTATTAACACCCAAGAACTGATTTGTGTAATCTAAGTCCCTATCTATAGCAATTGTTTCTGCGTGCATGTAGTAATCATGATCGTCACCACAACAATAAATTCCATCGGCGAATCGATAATCAATTTTTAAAAAGGTTAGAGAAATTAATAGAAATATAAATAAAAATCTAATTTGTTTAATTTTCATAGATATCTTCAAAATTTTTAATCAAAATCTTTGATTCAATTCTTTTTGATACGATTACCGAGAGAAATAAGCAAAATATACTAAAGAAAGATAGAGCAATCCATGAATTATAAGGTTCAGTTATTATCAAATTTTTTAAGTACCAGTACCTGGAATAACTGTATAAAAATATTGATAGAAAAATTAATGCAATTATGTCACATATTGCTGACATCTGAAATTTAGAATATTTCAACTTAACTTTAATTTTTCTGAAATACTCCAAGATTGTAAAAAATGTTAATTTAAAAAACATTTTTAATGGATTAATCGATTTTTTACTCTCTTCATATTTAACTACATTTCTATACTGACCTATTTTGATATTTTCTGAGATTACTAAGTTTGACATGAATGATGTTAGCCAAAAAGGATATCCATATCTTGAAAACAATTTTGGAAGATAAAAATCTTTAATCGCTTTTTTATTAAGTGCTACTAATCCGTTTAAAGGATCATTTATTAAAAAATTTCCAGTTATAAACTTTATTAAAAAAGAAGCAAAAGCATTTCCAAGATATCTAATTACTGGTATTTTTCCAACAATGCCTCCTTCCCAAAATCTGTCACATTTTATAAAATCATAATCACCATTTTCCATTAATTTCTTTAAATTGATTACATCTTTTGATAAAAACTGTCCATCTCCATCAACCTTGACTAATATATCTGACTCAATCTCTAAAAATTTATCTATACCCTTTACAAAAGTTTTACCAGCACCAAGATTCTTCTCATTGTTTACAATTAATAAATTTTTATACTTTTTTTTTAAATTATCTAGAATTTTGCCTGTCGAATCTCTACTTGCATCATTTACAACAATTATTTGTTGAAAATTTTCATGTAATTCTTCAAGCACATTTTCAATATTACGCTCTTCATTATGAGCAAGGATTAATAATGTAGTCACAGTAATATGTTAATAAAAAAATCTACTTTAAATATATGTAATTTACTATATATATGGTGAATAAAAATACAAATGTAACCTATCTATTTGTTTCTGGAAGAAAAAATAGGATAGTTTCTGACAAAATTTATTCTAAAGAATTTTTTTATTCTTATCATTTTGTTAAAAAATATTACTCTAATGTTGAAATTCTTGAATTCAATGATGTAAAAAATGTTTATAGAATTACAGCCAATACATTAAAATTTATTGATAAAACTTTACGAAAAATTACAAAGCTACCGTTTTTTATGACAGAAATAATTAATTATGTTAATTTTAAAAAACTTTATACAACAGACATACTTGTAGCAACAAATGACAGAATAGGTTTGTCTATTATGCCAATATTATTTATAAAAAAGCTTGTATTTAGAAAACAAATTAGTAACAATATGTTTGTCTTAGGTCTCTTTTCAAATATCTCCAATTCATCTGTTATTCGAAAAATACAGAAGATTATTCTTGGTCTTTGTTTTAGGGTTTATGACAATTTCATATTTATTGGCAAGTCAGAGTATGAGTATGCAAAAGAAAATAATAGAAAATTTGAAAGGAAGTTTCATTATATTCCTTTTTCTGTAGATTTTAATTTTTGGAATACTTCTAACCTTCCAAAAAAAAATGACGATTATGTTTTATTTATTGGAAATGATGGATATAGAGATTTTGATAAAGTAATCAAAATAGCTAAAAATCTTCAAAATGTTAACTTCTGTTTTGTTACAAATCAAATAAAAAAAGAAGACAGACTCCCATCTAATGTGAAATTAATCGAGGGACATTGGAATTACGAAATATTGAGTGATGAAGAACTTAGAGAAATTTACAATAATGCAATCTTGACCATAATACCTTTAAAAGACTCTTTACAGCCATCAGGACAGAGTGTTGCTCTACAATCTATGTCAAGTGGAACTCCTGTAATGATTTCAAAAACATCGGGTTTTTGGGATTTTGACCATTTTACTAATTTAGAAAATATAGTATTTATAGAAGATAACTCAGTCAAAAATTGGTGTATGCAAATTAATTCACTTATAAAAGATCCTAATACTTTAAAAGCAATAGCAAATAATGGATTACATACAATTAAGAATTACTTTAATTTAGAGATATTTGATTATAAAGTCTTCGATATCATTACTAAGAATCAATATGAGCAGGAAACTAAATGAAAATATCAATATTTACTACAATGACAAATCCAGATGAAAGAATGGACCCTTGGAAAGAAGCCCTAAACTGTTACGAAGATTTCGCTGATGAAGTGGTAATAACTGGACAGGATTGGCCAGATAAATTTGTGTGGGATCATATTGGTAAAACTTTCCAGGAAGGTTTGGATAAGTCTTCAGGTGATTGGTGTATAAGAATGGACTTAGATTATTTTTTTCACCAAGATGATATGGAGTATATTAGAAATTTTTTGCTACAAAACTCTAATTATCCAGCTGTAGCTTTTGTAAAAAAACAATTTTTTACCCCAGATAGATATCAATTACAATCAAAAATTTGTATAGCGATTAATAAGAAACAATATCCTAATGTGAAATTAAATGGTGGGGGTGATCTTTGTTTTCCAACACTGAATAATAAATTGATTAATGTAAATGAAGTACCACTTTGTACCAAATCAATATGGAATTATGACATGATGTTTAAAACTAAAGAAATTATTGCAAAGGAAAGATTAAGATTTGGACAAGCGTGGTTTGATTATTTTGGAAATTGGGGAATTTTTGGAGGAAATACTGAAGAAGAAGCTTATGAAGCATGGTTAAACTGGATAAGCGAAAAATATAGAAAACATGTTATAAATATAGAATTAAATGAACATCCAAAATATATCCAAGAAAGACTAAAAAACTTAGACAGCACACAATTTGGTTATGATTGTTTTGGTCTTAAAGATAATGTTAGAAGAGACGCTTTAGAATTAATAAAAAGAAAAATTTTAAAATTAGGAATTTAAAATGGTTCAAAACTCAGCTATAAAAGACATATTTGAAAATGGTGAGTGGTATCATGCTGTATCATTTAATGATTTTAAATCAAAAGGAACTTTCGACTATACAAAACTTGTTCATGAATTAAATTTTCCTAATATGGACGGTAAAAAAATATTAGATGTTGGCTGTTCAGATGGTTTTTTCTCAATGTTTTTTTTGAAAGACCTAAATGCTAATTTTGTTGAGGGTGTTGATTTTAATAAATATGATGGTTCTGTTGCCTTTGAAGTTTTAAAATCTTACCAAAATCAATATACCCAAAAATACAGTGATCATAATGACTACTCTAGGCTAAAAGATAGTTACAATTCTTTGGGCCTTAAAGATTCAAATAAATATTTATTACTAAAAAAAATATTTAATCTTAATATGAATTTTTCAAATGGATCAATATATGACCTAAGCAAATTTCCACAATACGATATAACTTTTTGTGGATCTTTGTTAGAACATTTGAGAGACCCAATAACTGCGATAGAGCAGTTATTCTTAAAAACAAACGAAATTTGTATAATCGATGTTTCAAATACTTTCAAAAACAATTTGCTTATGTTAAATAAACCATATATTAAATACACAGGGTCGGGTGGTAATTTTTATCACTACTCAAATAAAGCAATAAAATCAATGATGTTAAATATTGGTTTCAAAAAAGTTGAAATTCAAAAGGAATATAAAATTAAAATTGAAAAATACGATTATAAAATACCGCATACGATTTTTGTAGGCTATAAGTAATCCTTATGCTTTTATAACTTTCCAGTTATATTTTTCATCTTCTGAAATATTTAACATCATTGAAAGTGCCCATGTTAACAAGACAGTTCCATGTATATCAGGACAATTTAATCCATTTGAAGTGTAAAGACCGTAATAATAGATTTGGCTTTTATTTAAGTAATAAGAAAAACCTCCAGTTTCTGGATAATAGTGTTTAAATATTATTTCATAAAGTTTTTCAAAATAATCTAAAATATCATTTTTTCTATAGTCTGTCTGTAAACTTGAGCGATAAAGAACATAGACAACATCAACAAGATCGCAACCCTCATGATTAGGATTTGAGCTTAAACAATAATCAATCAACTTTTCTGGATAATGAATTGGCATGTTTAACCATTCAAGTCCAGTGAGTATCTTCATGGCGCCGTTAATAAGTTCTGTTTGAGAAGGTAGGTTTCCAGAGTAATAAAATCCATTCTCTTTGTGAACAAGCTTTCCAAGAAGGGAGTAAAGGGTGTCATTAATTTTTTCATTGTTTAGCTGAGTAACATTTAGTAAAGATTGGTTTGCAAACTGTGCACCAGCTGACCATGGTCTATTCCAGTTCAAGCTTAATAAAGAGTTCTCTAACGAACTTTCATTTAATAATTCACCAAAATATTTCTTTTGATTTTGACTTCCAACTTGATATAACGAAGCAATTGCCTGCTTTGATTCTGCAGTAATAGCTCGCGATAAATCATCATTATCATATCTAATCAAATTTAGAAAATTTAATGTCTGTTTGCCAAATTTTTTTATTCGTTTTTCTAAAGGTAAGCTCTCATAGCCCTTTAAAAGATTTTCATCAATAAATGAATTTTCTGGGTATGGCTGAATTGTCTGTTGAAATGAATTAATATAATCCGTCCACTCTTTTTTTTGTCCCAAATCTAAATTTTCCCAAAGATTTAAGGTGTAATATATTTTTAAAGCAAAACAACTGTACCCTAATTTTAGATTCAATCCATTTGTTGTGTTGCCCTCTAGGCTGGACTTATATTGATAAAAAGAGTTATTTAATGAGAGGTTGCTTAAAAAAAATTCCGTCTTTTCTATAAAATGTGTTAATTCTTTTTTCAATTTGAAATATCGTTATTTTTGTATAACCCTACAAGTCTATGCTGACTAAATCCACATAAAGAAAAATTATTTTTATACAAGAATTCATTAACTTGGACAACTGTTGTGTCCTGATTTAATCCTCTTTCTGCTCCAAAGTCAATCGAAACATATTCTGTTTTTTTTAATGTCAAAACACTTCCATTTAAGACTTCAGGTTCAAAACCCTCAGCATCAACTTTTAACAGTTTGATTTTTTCTTTAATTTTAAAACTATCTAATGTCTTGCACTCAACCAAAATTGACTTATCCGTACCAAAATCAATTAATGAGGTATTTCCTCCGTCGTTGTCTAGATATAATTTTTTTGACTCGTTTGAGTCTGAAAGACCAATATTAAATACTTGATGATTTTCTTGAGAGTCTTTATTCCTTGTATTCAAAGATAAACATTTAAATGTGGCTTTGTCAGGTTCAAATCCATAATAATTAACCATGATATTCTTTTCTGTAAGAGCAAGATAAATTTCTCCTACATTTGCGCCACAATCAACTACTGTATCTCCAGAATTCAAATCAAGATTATTGATACAGTACGCTTCTAAAATTGAATTAAATTTTTGTTTGTAATTATTTACTACTCTTAAGACTCGCTTATTTGGGTAAAAATATTCTCTTTTGTCTAATGTTGTTTTGTAGTACAAGTCATCTTTAAAATTTATTTTCCCATCCTTTGAGTAAAAAAAATTTATTGATTTACAAAATAATTTATTATTTGTGTAATTAACTAAAAAACTTAAAAATTTACCCTTAATAATGAAAACTATCTTTGAAATTAAATTCAAACTTGAAAAATTTATACCTCTAAACATAAATGGAGGAAGGTTAATAATGTGTGGAAGTTCATTTTTCATTTGATTCATAATTATTTTAACTCTAAATCCAAATAATTTATCTTTTTATACATGCAATATAAGCAGGCTAAGATATTTATTATGTTAAATATTGTTTATGCAATCGATGAAAACTACAACAAACAAGCATATTTATCAATTTGTAGCATTTTAGAAAACACATCCACAGATTGCTATATTTTTATAATTCATGAAAGAAAAAACACTTTTGAAGAATATAAAGAAATGATTGAAGAATTGTTTAAAAATGTAAATATTAGATTATTTAATTTTGAAAACCAAGAAAATTTTTATTTCCCAAATCTCAACAATGTACACGTATCTTCGGCTACATACTTTAGGTTATTTTTTGATCAATATATTCCAAAAACGGTTAAACAATTCTTATATATTGATGCAGATGCGTTTTGTTTACAAGATCCTACAGAAAGTGTAAATATTACTTTTCAACAAATGAAAGAAAATGAATATATTCTTGGAGCGAGAACAGAACATACAACTAAAGATTTGGAATTTGAAAGAATAAAGAAACTTGGAGTTAATTCAAAATATTTTAATGCAGGTGTAATGTTTGTTGATTATGAAAAATCTCTTAAATTAAAATTATTTCAAAAGCTTAGAATTAAACTAATTGAGATTGAAGATCTAATTGAATTTTGGGATCAAGATGTTTTAAATTCATTTTTTGATGGAAATTACTTTGAAATAAATAATAATTTAAATTTTGACTCAAATAGATTAGATTTGGAAAAAAACATTACTTCGGAAAAAATAGTTTTTTTGCATTTTAAAGGAAGTAAAAAGCCTTGGACTATAGAAGGAGTTTTTAACAACAGCGCTATTTTTTATACAAACCTTTTCCAAAAATATAATTTAGGTAGTTACCACATTACATCTAGATGGAGAAAAGATTTATTAATCAAATATTTAAAAAGTATTGCAAATTTAAAAATTTTTCGCTTAAACAACCCTTTAAAATTTTCATTTTCTGTATTATCAGTTTTGGTAAAGAATAATGAATAAATTACATGTCCTTGTTGTTGGCTCTACTGGCTTAGTTGGAAGTTCATTAACAAGAGTACTAAGTAAATCAAGAAAAGTTTCTAGGTTAACCCCATCTTCAAGAAAAGATACGGATTTATTTGACTTCAACAAAACAAAGAAGTTAATTGCCCAAACTAAACCAGATGTTTTAATAATTGCTGCTGCAAAAGTAGGAGGAATTGTAGCGAACAATACTCTTCGAACAGAGTTTCTACTGGAAAATCTAAAAATAAATACTAATTTACTTGAAGCAAGTATTCCGTATCCAGATATGAAAATAATTAATCTTGGGAGCAGTTGTATATATCCATTACAGGCAGAAAATCCCATAAAAGAAGAGTATTTTATGGATGGAAAACTAGAACCAACTAATTCACCATATGCGATGGCAAAATTGACTGCAATTGAATTAGGAAGATCAATAAATAAACAATTTGGACATCAAGTTCTTAATCTCATGCCAACAAATTTGTATGGGCCTAACGATTATTTCAATTTCGAACATTCTCACGTGATACCAGGACTTTTATCAAGAATGCATAAAGCTAAAATTGATAATGACGAAAAATTTTTTATTTGGGGTTCTGGTAGTCCTTTTAGAGAGTTTTTATATGTAGATGATCTGAGTAATGCAATTGAATTTTTATTGGACAAAAATTTAAATATAGATTTATTAAATGTTGGTAGTGGACATGAAATTACTATTAAAAATCTTTCAGAACTTATTAAAAAAACAATTGGATATGAAGGAGAACTTGCTTTTGATAAAAATATACCTGATGGAAACCCTAGAAAACTATTAGATTCTAAGTTAATTAACAAGCTAGGATGGAAACCAGCAACAACTTTGGAAATAGGTTTAAAGAATACGTATGATTGGTTTTTAGAAAATTTTAATAGTCTTAAAAAATAGACTAATTTTTAAAAACAGGACTTTCCCAGGTTGGTACAAGAAGATTGTTTTTCATAAGTACTTCTTCTCTTTTTGCTAGTTCTAAATCACTTTCAAACATCATTTTGACAAGTTCATCAAAACTAGTTTTAGGTTCCCAATTTAAAAGTTTTTTGGCCTTTGAATAATCTCCGAGTAAATAATCAACTTCATTTGGTCTGAAATATTTTTGAGATGTTTTTATGTAGTTACTTGGTTCTAAATTAGCTAATTTAAATGTACTGTTAACAAATTCTTGAACTGTGTAAGTTTTACCTGTAGCTAAAACCCAGTCATCTGCTTCATTATGTTGCATCATTAACCACATTCCTTCTACATAATCTCCTGCGAATCCCCAATCTCTAGAAGCTTCAAGATTACCAAGTGTTAATTGCGATTGTATTCCCAAACTTATTCTTGCCACAGCTCTAGTTATTTTTCTCGTAACAAAAGTTTCACCTCTTAATGGAGATTCATGATTAAAAAGTATTCCATTGACCCCAAATATGTCATATGAATCACGATATAGCTTGGTTACATTGTGAGCAAAAACTTTTGAAGCAGCATACGGACTTTTTGGGTCAAATACAGATTCTTCATTAAGTGACTGCTGAGAGCTTCCACCATACATTTCAGATGATGATGCTTGATAAAATTTAATTTTTTTGTCTGAGTTTCGTATAGCTTCTAGAAGAGATAAAGAGCCTAAGTTTCCAGTTTGAGAAGTGTAAATTGGGTTTTTAAATGATACAGAGACATGTGATTGAGCTGCTAAATTGTAAACTTCATCTGGATTAATATTATTTATTAATGAGTTCAGTGAAGATGAATCTAGTAAATCTGAGTAATATAAATTAAAAAGTCCATTATCTTTATTTTCTGAAATGAGTGAGTCAATTCTCTCAGTGTTTATTGAAGAAGAGCGTCGAATTGTTCCGTGAATCTCATACCCTTTATCCAATAATAATTTTGAAAGATAGTAACCGTCTTGTCCAGTTATACCAGTAATAAAAGCTTTCTTCATAATAAAAATCTAATGATGATTATATTAACCATAAAGCTCTACTACTTTAACTTTTGTTGAATTTTTTAAAAAATAATAAAGAAATGAAAAATATATTAAAGGAAACTGTACTCCTTCCATTGTAATGTCAAGCATCGACACAAAAAAACAAGGGACGATAAACATCAATATTTGATAATTTGAGTTTTTATCTTTCCAATACTTTACCAATGATAGATGAAAAAATATAAATAAGAAAAGTTGAAATATTCCACCTCTTGCAAATATGTTCACAAGATAATTATGAACATGTTCATTCATTCCGTCTCTACCTAATCGACCTGGTGCCGTAGGGTCTAGCATTATCGGAAATATTTCGTTATAGCCATGACCAGTAATCAAAATATCATTATCAGACATGTAATAAACAGCATCCTGCCAAATATCTAGTCTCCAATTTGTAGTTGGATCTGTTGATTCAAGTCTTCCATAATGCCAGTAAAAAGAGAATATTACATTAACTGTATCTTTTTCATCAGCTAATTCGAATAAGCTATTTGAAATACCTTCAATTCCTCCTTCTTCTGTATAAATTTCAATCAAATCTTCTACTGAAGGCCTTGCCAGTTCAGATCTATCAATTCTTAAAACAGAAAAACTAAAAAATATTAAACTAACCAAAAAATAAACTGATACTCTCAACTTATTATTTAATATGTACCTTCTTGAATAAAAAATTTCAAATATCATATAAATGATAAGACCTACAAAAGAGCCCCTACTTGCAAAAAGTAGTAACGGCAATAAAAGAGCACTTGTAATAATGAAATAAAAAAATCTACGATTTTGTGATTTTATAAAATATTTCATCAAAAAATTTACAACTACATATCCTAGAAAAATATCAGAAGCTTTCAGAAACTGAAACTTATCAGAATAAATTTTAAAGAAATCTATAAATATATTTGGATAATTTCCTGAGGAAAACAAATAATTTAAAAAAGGTATAAAAAGAAATGGTAAAAAAAATAACGAAGAGGAAATTTTTGATTGTAGGTTATATATATAACCAAAAATTAAAAAGGACAATGTCCATATATAGGAGCTACTTTTAAAAGTATATGTACTTAAAAAGTTTGCATTTGTAAAAAGACCTACCAAAAAAAATGAGAAAATGATAAGCTTGTGGCTATAAAATTGAAAATCGTTAAAGTATAAAATCTCAGCATATTTTTTGGGTAAGAATAAAAATGTTACTGATATTACAAGTCCAAATAATATTAAGTATTCACCAACCCTGAATCCAAGAATTTCAATTCCTACTGCAGGTCTTGCAAAAATCATTATTAAAAAAATTAAAATCGAGATTGAAATTTGTATAAATAGGTTTAAATTTTCTTTCAATTTAATTTGTTTTAACATCAAGTATTAATATTAGTCAAACTTGCTATCAAAATATTTCAAATAAATAGCATTAAAAAATTTATCTATTCTTCTTGAGATTTTATATAAAAATCTTTCAACAATATTTAATTTCAATTTTTTCCTTCGATTAATTACATCATCTTTATTGCTCAACATATCATTGAATAAATTTTCGTAATTTTTAGACATTTTTTCAGAGTTTAATGAGTACTCTCCTATGTTATTCACATAAATTTTGTAGTCTTCAATCATCTCATTTAACTTTGATTCGAAATTTGATTTATTAAAACTGATACCAAAGCCTTCACAATATTCTGGGATTCCTCCACTGTCAATGTACAATAATGGAAGTCCGCACTGTGCAGCTTCAATGTGGTGATTTCCAGACGGTTCGTTAAGTGATGCTGTTAAATATAAATTACTTTTCTTTATTTCATTAGCCAATTCATTTCCCTCTAAAGGGTTTACTTGTCTCGTATTTTTAAATTTAAATCCCTTAGGAACATTGCCTATATATGTGAATGAAATTCTTTCACTATATTTAGTATCTGACAATAACTGATCTAGCTCAGAGTAAATATCAAAACCTTTATTCCAATTGGCTCCCCAGTGATGGGTTACTATATTTAACTTATTAATACCATCCCAGGGTATAAAATTTTTATTATTAAAGATTTCTTTATTTGCACCACTCAATATGACATGGCAATTATCTTGATTAATTTGCTGTCGAAAAAATAAATTTTTTAACCAAGTGCTTACAAAAATTGTTGCATCTGAAACTTGATTTGCTTCAATCAAGAATTTATTAACAAAATTAGTTCCTTTTCTTTCATCACATTCATTAATTCTATGTATAACTAATGAATTATTGTTTACACAAGTTACATACTTCAAGACATCAACATGGGTGAATGAAGAGGATTCTGAAGTTTTTCTCGGTTCAGTTAATAAAATTATATCTATATCATCTTCAGACAAATCATTAAGGACTTTATGCCCATTTTTCTCTAAATAATTTTTAAGATTTATTGCAAATAGGTTACCTCCACCCCAAGGGCCTTTTCTAATTTTTGTACCTATGCTAATTTTCATAATAGATTACTAAATATCTCTCTATAACTTTTGTACCAATCAGGTATTGTGTATTTTAAAGAGTTTTCATTAGAAATATGCGTATTTGGAATAGCACGATCGAAATTGTTTGATTTAACTATTGATTCAGGAGACAATATTATTGAAGCTACTCCAACATCTGTTGAAATAATTGGCGTTTTGTTTATTCCACATTCTAAAATTGCCTGTGGACCTCCTTCAACTCTTGACGATACTATATATAAATCTAAGCAATTATAAAGTTCATTTAGGCTAACAAAATCAATCATATCGAAATAATTAAAAGGAATATTATTAGATTTAAGTTCGTTCATAATATACTGTCTTCTTTTACCTGATAATACAACTTTAATATTTTGGTTTTTTTCATAGAGTTTCAACACCGCGCTTACAAATAAATCTGGACCTTTTGATAACTTTGGAGAAGAAAGATCATGCCCTTCAGTATCTCTCTGAAAAGAACCAATTAAATAATCATTCTCTTTAAAGTTATACTTATTCCTGATTTTTTTCTTATCCTTGATTTCAAACCATAGATTTTGATTTACCCAGAAAGGTAATGTAAAAATAGTTTTATTTGTTAACTTTTTAATTTGTTCGGCTGTTTTTGGAGATATAGCATGATAAATGTCTACATACTTATCCCTTTCATAAAATGTTTTCTCTTCTTTAGAATCAAATTTATCAAAATCAATATGATGTATTGTGCAAACTACTTTTTTCTTACTCAAGTTTTTCAAAGATATTTTTTTCCATGTCCAAGGAGCGATTAACCAAATAATATCTGCCATTAAAATACTTTTAGTGCTTATATCTTTGTTGTCTTGATACCACTCACTTCTAAAGCGATCAACTACCCATGATTCCTTCGGATTATTCAAATAAATTTTCATTTTAAGTATTAATTGGTTTTATCTTTTTTTTCACACAATTTGAATAATATTGCTGTTCCTTTTTAAATTTTGTCGAAATATTATTTTTAGTATTGAGAATATATAAAGGAGTTTTTATTATTTTAATTTTAAAATTACTTGAAATTAAATCACTCATTAACTTGTAATCCTGCGAGTAATAAAAAAGTTCATCATACCCAACTTTATGAATGATGTCTGTTTTAATCAGAAGTGTTCCATGAATAAAGGGATTTTTAAATCTCATAACAAACTTGATAGGAATGTAGTAAGTCAATCTTGGAATTTTTCTGTTTTCTTGAAGAGTGAGGGCTCTAGAGCACACAGCATCTAATTTCTTTTCTTTTAAAAAGTTAACTTGTTTTTGAATTCTAAATGTAAGGCTTATATCGTCTGCATCCTGTCTTGCAATATAAGTACCTTTTGATTTTGAAATTAATTTATTTAATGACTTAGTTAAACCAATATTATTGCTATTCCTGTAAACTTTAATTCTTTCGTCAGAGTTTTTCAGATTATTTAAAATACCAAATGTATTATCAGTTGAAAAATCATCAATAATTAAGAACTCGATGTTTTTATAGGTCTGATTTAGAATACTGTTTACAGAACTTTCAATAGATTTTTCATTATTATATGTACTCATAATGACAGAGACAAGGTCATTATTATTCATCAACAACGCTCTCAAATAATGTTTGTATTTTATTTTTCTCTAAGTATTTATCAATATAAGCTTTATTTTTTATACCTGTTTCTTCAACTAATCTCTTGTCATTTAATAAATCAAATTTATTTTCTAGGTCTTTATAGTCAAATTGTTTGAATGAGTATTGATAGTTATCGGGAAAGAACTCAACTATACCTCCAGAGTCAGGGAAAATTGAAGTCACACCTAAACTTGAAGCTTCACATAAAAGATTGGGTTGTCCTTCATAAAGTTTTGTGGCTGTGACAACAGCATAGGATTTTTGAATTAAATCTAAAACTTCGCTATTTGTTTTTGAACCAAGAAACTCTATTCTTGGAATATTATTGTCATTTGAAACTTTATTAAAATCAGGTCCATTCCCAATAATTTTTAATTTAAAATCTTTTAGAGCTGAATTCAAAAAAGAATCAATTAATTCTCTAATTCCTTTTTCCTCACTAATTCTTCCTGCATACAATATAAATTTTTCTTTATCTTTTGATTTTTTTTCTGCGCTTAAATCAAGATAATTTGGAAATGTCATTATTTTGTTTTTATCTACACCAAGCTGTTCCAAGAATTTTTTATGAAATTTTGTTAAAACTAGAATCTTAATTTCATTATGTTTTAAAATTTTGAAATATTTTTTTCCATATCTAAGAACAAACAATGATTTTAAAATAGAATCTTTGAAGTAAATATTTAAAAGTTTATTAGTTTTTTTTGTGGCACCACATGCCTGGCAAATCTTTCCGTCCAAAAGATGATTGGAAAATAAAAAGTTTTTAGTACAGAAATATCTAAAATTATGTAGTTTTAAAATTGTTTTGACTTTTTTTCTTTCTAGTAATTTAAACACTCCTAGTGAAACTTTAAACCATGTATTGTGAATATAAACATAGTCAGGATTAAATTGTTTAAGTTCCTTCTTAATAATTCTGTTTGATTGAAAATTTGTAAGTGTAAAAAAAGAAATAAGTGTATTAATAAAACTTTGAAAATTGTTATTAAAATAAAGTACTTTTACTTCATAGCTTTTTTTTAAAAGATTTATTTCATTTTCTACAGCAATATCTTCGCCTCCTACTTCTCTATATTTATTATGAACTATTAATATTTTCTTCATTTATACCAAAAAAAATTTAAATTTATTTTTATAAATAGCATACCTACATAATATTAACTCAATGCATATTGTTCTTTTTTTTACTTATGATATTTCTATTAGAGACTGGATGAAAAGTGGATTATTTGAAAGGGAAATAAAACTATACAAACATTTAAACAAGAAATATGGTTACAAATTTACGTTTGTAACATACGATGAAACAGATATAGATATAAATGAATATAATTTTATAAAAGTAATACCAATTTATTCAATTATCAAAAAAGCAAACAATAAAATTTTAAGATTAGTTAAAAGTTTTACAATACCTTTCAGGATTAAAAAATTAATACCAGATTTTCAAATAATAAAAACTAATCAATTAAATGGTGCTTGGGTTGCAATTATATTCAAAATGATTACCAATAAACCACTTTTTATTAGGACTGGATATGATATTTACACATTTGCAAAAAAAGAAGGTAAAAAATCATCAATAGTTATTTTTTATTGGTTTTTAACAAAAATAGGAATTAAATTTTCAGATGTATATTCGGTTACTTCTAATGTTGATAAATCATTTTTAAAGAAAACTTTTAAAAGTAAAGATAATGTTGTTCTTATTCCTAATTGGGTTGATAAAGTTGAAAAGAAAAAAGTACAGAAAAGATACAAAGATAGAGTTATTTCAGTCGGAAGATTAGAAAATCAAAAAAACTACAAATTTATAATCAGTGCTTTGAAAAACTCTAAATTTAATATTGACATTGTTGGAGAAGGTAGTTTAAGAAAAGAACTTACGAATATTGCCAAAACGAATAGAGTTAATGTAACTTTTATGGGAACACTTCCTCACGAAACTCTTCAAGAGTACTATGAAAGATATAATATTTTTATAACCTCATCTAAATATGAAGGAAATCCTAAAGCCATACTTGAAGCCATGGCGTCGGGTTGCATTGTAGTTGCAATGAGAAATGAAAATATAGAGGAACTTATCACACATGGCGTAAATGGGATATTATTCGATGATCAAATATCTGATCTAAATGAGCTTATAGAAGGTTTGTTAAATAATGAAAAAGAGTTGTCAAAACTTTCGAAAAATTCAATAGAAAGTGTGAGTAACAATAATATAAATAAAATTATTGAGATAGAGAACTCTGTATATTGTAAGTTAATTGAACGATAGTTTTCTCTCGTTGTTAACTACCTTAATTTTTATTTCATTGTCATAATCAAAAAATTCTGGATTATGCGTACAGTTGATAATTGTAATTTTTTTCTCTTTTAAGATTTTAAAAATTAAATCTCTTGAATAATCATCAAGATTTGAAGTGGATTCATCTAGAAGTAATATCTCTACATTTGATAAGATTGCTCGAATAAAAGATACTTTTTGCATTTGCCCTGAAGATAGAGACTTGTTCGATACTTCAAGTTCTAAAACATTGTCTATATTTTCATTAAATAATTGAAATTGGTTTATAGATTCAAGTATTTTAGAATCTTCGATTTTTTCAGTTGAACCGTACAACAAATTTTCTCTTAAGGTTCCAGTTATAATCATTGGAGTAACTCCAATATAACCAAACTTAGATGTATGTGTTTTTACTAAGCCTTCTAGAGGATAGAGCACACCAGCTAACAAACCCAAAAGAGTACTTTTTCCTGTTCCATTTGGACCAGTAATTATGGTGTGTTGGAACCTCTTAATTTCTAAATTTAAATTTTGGAATAAGTTTTCTTCTGAGTTGAAATAAGCAAATTTTAAATCCTCCAAAGCAATTGCAGTGTTATCGTCTAACTCAGATGATAAAATATAAGCACTCTCTCTAATTTTTAACCGATTTTTTTCAATTTCATGTAACTTTTCTAAATGTACATGAGAATTTATGACTCTATTTAAGGATTGATTTAAAGTGCCTAAGGTTTGAAAAAGTCTTAAAATAACTCCAATGAAATCTATTGTCAGTCTTTTTGCAAAATCAAAAAAAACTATCAAACAAGATAAAACAAATACAGTTACAAAACCTGGAATGCTTGAGTTAATTGTTCCAAAAATATTATTCTTGAGTAATGCAGAATTATAAGATTTTACAATATTGTCAAAATTTATAATTTCTTCATCTGTTTTTCTTAAAATTTTAATTAGGTAAAGATTATCAAGTATTTTTTGAATACTAAAATTAATTGTTCTCGCTAACTCATAAAAAATATGTGTGTATTTTCTTCCTTGTAGTAGAAAATATCGTGTAGGAAATGCAAGGAAGAGTGATCCAAGTAAAAAAACAGTTATCGTACTTGCATTCGTAAAAAACAAATATGACGCATAAATAATTATCTGTAGTGCTGCATTGAGAAGCGAAGCTAATGAACCATAAAAATAAGAAACATGTGTTGTCACCTCATTTACAAAATAAAACGCATCTGATACTGTATAGTTTGATTTGTTGAATACTTCTTTTAATAAATATGTTTTTAAATTTCCTTGAATATCTAATTCCAATTTTCTTAAATTCATTTTTTCAATAAAATTAAATACAAATCTTGTCAAAATTATTATTGGCAATAAAAACTTATTCTCGACCACATAATCAACGATTGCATTGTCAACACTGACTTTACCTACTAACAAAGCAGTTAATATGACGATACTGCCTATATCTAAAAAAACATTAATGTTTGCAAGTACAACAGATAATAAAATTTTTAACTTTTTTTTATTCGTACCGGTAATACGAGATACATATATTAGGTCATGATAAATATTTTTAAATTTTTTCATATTTAATAATTACAAATACATCATATACATGGAATATCTTTTATAAATCAAGTATTTTATTTTCTAGATATTCAATAGCATTTTCATAATGAGCTTTTTCAGTAAAAGAAACACTGTCTGATCGCTTACGATGAAAATGATATAAATTTTTATCAATTTTAATCTTTTTATTGTCTTTTAGCCACAAATATGAGATTACGACGGCATCAAGAGTTAATATATTTTTATCTATTTTTGTACCTTCTGATATTGTGCTTAAAAATGAATCTCTATTTACAATAAAATTCCCTGAATTTAATACCCATCTTATATTTTTATCAATTAAATAATTTTTTTTCTTTTTTATAGAATTTTGTATCTTAACTTTGTCAAATATAAAATCGTCTTTCCGATATCTAACAATATATTTTTTATCAAGATGGCTTAATGATCTGCATATATTATGGTAGGTTCTAAATTGGAATATTTTAGATGGTAAGTACAATATCCTTGAATCTTTTGGATATTTTATAAACTTATTCAAATAGCTATTGAAATTATTCATAGGTATATTATCAGAATCCACTTGATAAACATATTCTTCTCTACAATCTTTAATTACTTCCAATTTATTAGCAAAAGCACCAAGATTTTTTTTATTTTGAAAATACCTTATATCAATCTTTGTTTTCTTTTTGAAGGATTTTATAATTTTATCAGCTAGTTCGATATCTTTATAATTTGAACAATCATCTCTTATAACTATTTCACTGATTAAATTTGTCTTAATTAAATTATTTAGATTGGGTATTAAATACTTACTAGAATTAAAAGTAGGAATTGCAACTGAAATCTTCAAGATATTTATAGTTTACAATTTTAATTTTTTAATATTTTTTTTAAATAATTTTTATTATTTAAATTTTCTGCATTTGATGAAAAATCATTTCGATAATAATAAAGCTTATTTTCTATAGCGGAAATTTTAATTCCTTGACTCAAACACATTTCAATAAACTGTACGTCTTGTCCTTTAATTTTATTAGTCCATTCAATACTTTTAAAAATGCTCCTCTTTAGGGATAATGCACCATGGTGAACTTTGTATTCGCGTAATTTTGTATATTGATTTGCTACAATATCATCTATAACAACTTCCGAGTCAAAAAAATCATTCACCTCCATTTTTAAGTTTTTAAAGTTATGATGCGAGTTAGGACTACAAGCAAATCCATGTAATAAGACTCCAAGAGATGTGTCTCTTAAAAATAATTCTCTGATGCTCTCTACTCTATTTTGATGAGGTAAGTCGTCTGCGTCACTAAAGATTACAATATCTGAATTACTTTTTGACATGATGATATTTCTGTTCTCTCCCGCGTATTTTCTTTCTTTTGTTGAAATAATTTTTAATGGAATTTCTGATTTTAAATTTGTTTCATTCAATGCATCGGAAATTGAAACTACTATTTCGTTAGGTTTAAATGATTGAGAATTGTATAAATCAACCTTTTCTTGCAAATATTTTGTATGTGAATAATGGCATGGGATTCCTATAGAAAATGAGTAATTCATAACATTTAAGCTTTTCTAATTTTATGATAATTTATTATTAATATAAGATTGGGACTTATACTAATTAATATTATGTCCAACAAAATTTCTAAAATTTTTTATAAAGTTACTATAGGTTTATTAAGAAAAATTTACTTTAGCATTAGAGAAATATACAAATATTTAATACTTAACCATTTTGTATCTCTGCACAGATTATCAAGTAAACCTTATATCTCAGGTGATACTTTTAGAGATTTTGCTGACCACATATTCGATGAAACAAAAAAATTTAATCCAGAAAAAGTAAAAAAGAATGATGTTGTGTTTGTTAAGACAGATTATCTAATTGATTACTTAAAAAACATACATAAGAAAATTGACTCACAGTATATACTTTTGTCTCACAATGGTGATAAAAATTTTGATTCAAAGATTTTAAACTTACTTGACCATAAAATTATACATGCTTTTATTCAAAATCTTGATTTAGAATCGTATAATAAAAAAATCGATGTGTTGCCAATTGGTCTAGAAAATAGGCGTTTTATGAATTCTGGCATATTAAGAAATTTTCGTGACAAGAAAGTTCTTAATAATGCAAGCTTAAAGAATAATAGAATTCTGAGTTCATTCTCTCCACACACAAATATGGAAAAAAGACATGAGTTGTCTGAAATGTCGAAAAATATCGAATTTGTTGATATCAAAATTTTAGGTAATCACATAAATTATTTAAGAGAATTGGCTAAATATAAATTTAATTTTTGTCCTGAGGGAAATGGAATAGATACTCATAGATTTTGGGAAAGTTTAATTGTGAAAACTATGCCAATCGCCTTGAAAAGCAATATCAATTTAGAATATAAGAAGCTTGGACTTCCTATATTACTTCTTGATGCTTGGTCTGATATTCTCACATATACGGAAGATGATTTAGAAGCTATTTATAAAAAAGAATTTAATTCAGATGATTTTCAGAACATTCTTATGTTTGCATATTGGAAAAATAAAATTAATAATAAAAAAATTTAGAAGGTTGGTATTACTCTTGGATTTTTATTGTTTCTTGGTACTTCAATTGATAAAGGTAAAGAGCTTAAATTGTCATTTTCACTTAAAGTGTTTGTAAGCACAATGTACCCATCATCTGAATTTAAATATTTATTTGTTAAGGAAATGTAAGAAATTTTTAAATTTGTATTGTTAACAATTAAATTTAGATGTTCATCTAACATTTCAATATTTGATGCCTCAAATATAATTCCTGTGATTTTGTCGGAGCTGTAAATTATGTTCCGAGTTAAAATTTCACTGTCTATTAGATCAAAATTAATTTTAAGAAAAACATTGTTGTATTTCTTAAATATTTTTTTTAGAAAGGAAGGTTGATCAAAAGAAAAAATAAAACTTTTATTTTTTATTAAAAATATATACCTTTTTAATTCATTAATTATTTCAAAAAATGTTATTTTTCTATTTTTCTTTAAAAATAATACACTAATCATTTGAAAGAAAAATTTAGTTAGACCTACCTTAGAGTTTTTCATGATAATTTTAGAATTGTTCAACAAAATAAAGTTTTCTTCAAAAAATATATTTTCTGATGCTGATAGGCTGAATAAAATATCGGAACTTTTCATTGATTGCTTATCAAGGACGAAGGTATCTTTAAAATCCCTTCCAATACTTATGTAAGTATTAAAGTTTTTTGGTTTCAGTTTTTTGTTTAACTTTTTTAGAGTATGATTGTTGTTTTCTAAATTTATATAGTCCGTATTGAACCTATATAAATCAGTTTTAAATTCGTCATTAAATCCAATTAATTTTTTGCCTGAAATAAGCGAAGCTGTAATCGCAAAGGTCGAGTATTTTGATCCCATCAGAATTTTATTACAGTTAGATAATGTGTAGAAATCATTAATATCAAATCCTATACTTTGATCATATTTTGGTTGAAAAACATCAACATATTTTTCAATTGATTTAATAAAATCTTGTTTAATATCTAAATCATCAGAACATACAAAAATGGTATTACCTTCATAATTCTTGGTTACAAAATTAATACTTTTTTCAATTATGTCTTCTAACTCCTTACTAGTTGAGAAACCATTGAAACTTTTGATTTCGTCAATATCTGATATAACCCTATCTTTTGCCCTAATATGAACGCCTAGGTCAATACTTTGAGTAATTTTTTGATTTGGTAAATTAAAATCTATATTATCTGAATTGAAAACTCCTCTTCCTTGTGAAACATATAATCTCCAAAGATTGGTTTGATCAAATGAGTTCTTGCCAAATCTTTTTTCTGCTTCAATAATACTTATATCTTTACATGAAAAAATAATTGGATATTTGAACTTGCCATCATTATTCCATCTATATATGACTTTATGCCCATATTCTTGACAGAAATTTTGAAGTTTTATTAATTCTTCAAGCCTATTCCCAAGCCCATCATCTCTGCCATTGAAATTAAATTTCATGTGTATATCACACCTCTAAATTCTATTTTTAGTTTATCAAATTGATCTATCGTGATTGTGTAAATAATTTTTTAAAAAATTTATTCATTTTTTATATAAACATTGATTGCTTCATACGGGTTCCTATACAAATTTAAAAAAACATTATTTTTATAGGTTGTTGTATCAAGCTGACTATAGTTTTTTTTATAATCTCCTACCCCACAATTATAAAAATCTGTTTTTTCAACATTGCCTCTTATTATCATGGTGGGATTACACATGATTACATTAGGTTCTTGTTCGATATAATAACTGACATGATTAAATTCATTAGTCTTAATTTTTCCTTGTTTTAAAAGCTCGTTTACTATGTAGTCCTCAAAATGGTTGCTTGGATGGACAATATAGGAAAAATTTGGTTTGTCTAAGTAATAAAGAACCAAAACATAATTAAGTGCCAAAATATCATCTTCCTCATCTATTTTTGTATCTATTGTTTGAGCAAGTTGTCTTAAAGGATAATTTTCATATATTTGTTCTGTATTTGTTAAATTTTGAGCTGATACTGGAAATAGTTTAAAAGTGAGAGATATAAATGAAAATGATAAAATTAAACTCACTAAATATAATTGGTGATAGTTTAATTTATATACTAAGAAACAACTATAGAAAATCAAATAAAACAAATGATGTGCGTAGTTGTGACCTGCAATAAAATAAAATAAAACAGCAAATATTATGTTTATATTTTCGATGTTAAAAATATTTGTAAAATATTGTTTTTTTCTAAAATTAACGCTATTTAGAATTGTAAAAAAGATTAGACAAATAATTGAAAAATATAAAAATACATCGTATTTAAATATTCTTCTTAGAACAACTAACAATTCAGAAAACGAGCTGTAACTTGAGCCTGTATAACTCAAAGGAATTGAAAAGTAATTTGCAAAATAAATTCTTATCAAGTCTGCCTGAAAATATATAAAAATAAAAAATAAATGGGGAATTAAAAAACCAAGTGAAATAAATAAATATTTTTTTATCAATGACTTTCTATCTGAACCAAAATAAAGTAGTAGTAAATATGGAATTATAAACAAAATTGTTCCTTGGTTAATGAGTGTTGATAGAGAAAATAAAAATCCGATTAAAAATATAGTTATGTTGTTTTTTAAATTTGATTTATACAAATAATAAACTAAACCTAATAAAGGTAAGCAATATATTTCAGAAAATTCACTCACATACCATTGAAAACTTGTGATTAAAAGAAATAGTAAAGAAGAGACAGTGGAAACAAATTTGTTTTTATCTGATATTTTATAGACACTGAGAAATATGATTGTTGCTGTAAGAAAGATAAAAAGATCATTGAGTAGTTTGAAATGGACAAGGTTATTTGAAACTAGTTGTGAATTAAAATAATATAAATATAAAAATAGAGGCCCTTTTGATTCCCATTGTGTTTCAAATGGTATATGGTTTCTCCCAATTTCTTGAGCAGCAACTAAGTATGATGCAACATCCCAAGTTATAGTTTCATAGTTAAGAAAAAAGTTTTGAAACAAATATGTGAATATAAATAATAAAAAGATAATAAAACCAATGTTTGTCCTATTAAATTTTTCAAGATATTGATTATTAATTGAGATTTTCGAAGAAAGTTTTTTAAAAAGAAAAAGTAGAGTTATAAAAATTACCGTTGAAAAAGTTAATATTTTATTCAGTTCAATAAATGCAATAGTAACAAAAGGTACACAGATATAGAGAAATAAAAAGTAATTATTTTTATTAATTTTCATTTTAATTTTTTCACTTCCGCAATAAAAAGTTGTTTTTACAATTGTATTTAGAATACTGATAAAATTATAAAAATAAATGAAAATTAAACTACTAAAGAGTTCCCATCTCAAAAATTTATATGGTCTTTCAGTTCTTCACAAAAAATCATTAAAAAAAACAATTGCCACTACTTTAAGTGCAAAAAATCTAGCTAAATTATATTCCTTGCTGATTGATTGTAAATACTTAAATGTAATTGTTGCAATGGATCAGAATAACAATATAGTTGGTGGGTTAACTTTTAAAAACTTCCACTCAGAAAATAAAATTTCAATTATTGATTACATAAAAATATTTAAATATATAATTTTTGGATTTTTAACAAAGCCACATATTTGGCTTATAGAAGGATTTTACAAAATTGGCATATATAAAAACATTGACTTACAAATAAATATATTTACGCTTTTTGTCGATCAAGATTATCAAAATATGGGAATAGCTAAAAATTTAATAGAACATGTAGAAGTTAATTTCGAAGGGGAACTATCAGTAGACACAAGATCAAATAATCAAAATGCCCTAAAATTTTATATTGATCAAAATTTCAAGATAGTAAATAAAAATAAGAAAAATATTTCCCTGATAAAACAATAATTTATTGGTTTTTATACTCTTCCCAGCACAATTTTGTATCTAGTTGCTCTTCACAATAATTAAACTCGAATTTATAAATAGTTTTATTTTGAGTTTCATATATCCCATTAATTAGATTTAATATGAAAGAAATTGTAATTAAATTAACAATTAAGTCATTACTTAAATTAGAGTTTTTGTACAAATAATACAAAGCAAAAAAAATTGTGAGAATTATCAACAACGAGGAATTTAAAAAAAGTGATAAGTAAATTACAATGCCAAATGAATTAATTTTTTCGTTTAATTTAATCCCTTCAGTTGACAGCAAAAAAAGAATTAGCATAATCCCAACCATCACAAAGTGTTGAGAATATCTAATCCACTTTGTAGGACTCATTAACCAAAACCATAGATAATGAACTGTAGTAGAAAATAATACTGGAATGAACAATCTAGATAATTCATTAGAAACTTTATTTTTGCTTGTTAACAAAATTACATTAAATAATAAAGGAGAAATAAGTATTCTTAAAATATCTGCAATATTCCAATTAACCACTTCAGAACTTCTAAATGAATTTATATAATCAATAAAACTTAATGGGCTGTCTTTTATCCCAACACTTCGATTATTCAATACATTAAATTCAAACAAATTTTGAACGTATTCAAATATATTCCCTTTTTCATAAAATAAAAATACAAAAAAAAGCCATAGAAACAAAGGGATTGAAAAATAAAATATATCTAGGTGGATATTCCTAAATTGCTGATTTATTAAAACGTATGAAATATAAAAGACTAGAAACATGATAGCTAAAATCAATTTTCCGTAAATTATAGAAATGCTAAATAAGATAATAGAAAAATTTCTATTTTTAGGAAATAATAATATTGAATAAAAGAAAATTATTGTTGATGGAACCTCTCCCAACATATAAAGTGTGCCAAATTGCCATGGAATGATTACAAAGAGCAAACTTGATAAAAGTAAATAATTTTTTAAATTAATTTCGTAGTATTTTTTTACAATGTAAATCAAAACAATTTGTAATAAAAATACCCACAGAAAATTAAAAAATCTTGCTATCAATAAATTTTTTGTCAAAATCCAACCTACTACTCCTCCAAGTGCAGATATTGGACCACTTGTTAACTCAACTCCATAGCTTCCACCATTATCAAATCCTGCATCAAAATTTAGTTGAGTAAAGAATCCATAGTTTGAAGCTAATGATATATATTCGTCTCCAAAACTTTTTAATGTTTGAGAAACTAAATATTCAAAAACAAATAGGAGTATTAGAACTGTAGGGAGTACAAACTTGTGTTTTTTAATATTAATCATTTAATTTTTATATTTAATCGCAGATATTTTTATAAAAATATTTACATACCCAAGCTAACATAAATTTAGGGAAATGAAATTACAAAATTATGAATTACATTTTATTTAATTATGGAGAAACACCTAAATATATAAAGCATACTATTCAATCAATAAAAAAATATAATTCAAATTCAAAAATTTATTTTTGTACAAATGATGAGAGCTTTCAAAATCAAGATGTAAATATTATCAGTGTAAATGAACTCAACAAATCCAGAACTCGAGAAATTATAAATTCTAAATATTACAAAAATGTAAGGCTTCCACTTTGGAATACTTCAATGGCTCGTGTGTTTGCAATATTTGATGTTGCAAAACTATTAAATATTGATGAATTTGTTCACTTTGATAATGATGTTTTAATTTTTGAAGATTTTTACAAAGTAAAAAAAAGTCTAGATGAATTTAAAGGCCTTCATATAACTAGAGCTAATTCTCGTCATTTAGTTTTTGGATTTAGTTATATAAATCACATTGACACGTACAAACAAATA
>CENW01039584.1_pt1 | contig 48549 bp, 43 predicted proteins | sample 530241 | NCBI WGS metagenome assembly CENW01 (sample SAMEA2619818, study PRJEB7988) | marine metagenome | isolation source: saline water (ENVO:00002010), including | reverse complement strand
CTTGAAGCTGATATTTTAAAATGGGACCTATTCTCCGAAGGTCAAGATTGGAAACAAAATTGGGCCATCAATACAAGATATAAAGTTAATGACATTGTTAAGTATGGTGGAACTCTTTATATTGCAAATACAGGACATACGTCAAATGCCACAGCGGCAAATGGTCTTGAAGCTGACCAAGCCAAGTGGGACTACTTACATAAAGGTATTGAATACTTAGGTGAATGGACAAACAGTTATAGATACAAAGTAAATGATGTTGTAATTTTTGGTGCAACGCTTTATATTTGTACAACACAACACACATCTGTTGTTACAAATCCTGACTCGCAATTAGGTACTTTACAGGCTGATATTGCAAATTGGGATAAGTTTGTTCCAGGATTAGAATTTGAAAATACATGGCAAGGCAATGAAAGATATCAACCAGGTGACTTTGTTACTTATGGTGGTAACCAATATGTTGCCAATGACAACGTGTATGGAGAAGTTCCTCCGTCAAGTGCAAAATGGGATCTTGTTACATCAGGATTTAATTTGCGAGGTGATTGGGGAGGAGACTCAACTAACCAAGAATACAGAATTGGTGATGTTGTAAGACTAGGTGGTTACACTTATGTGGCCACAGCTAACAGCACAGGGCAACGTCCACCAAATGCTACTTATTGGGCAAGATTAAATCAAGGTATTGAATGGAAAAATACTTGGACAACAGCTACACTTTATGATTTAGGTGATGCTGTACGTTACGGATTAATCAGTTATGTTTGTGTCCAAGCACATACATCAGATACTGCGAAGCGTCCAGACAACGACACAGCAGGTGATTATTGGAATAACTTGGCATCGGGTGCTGAAGAAAGTTCAATAACCACTTCAGGTGATTTACTTTACTATGGTGGATCAGGACCAACAAGACTTCCAATTGGTAAAGAAGGCCAAGTTTTAAGTGTATCAAGTGGTGGTATTCCAGAATGGAAAGACTTTGGTTCTACACCAGATGTATACTATGTAGCTACTAACGGAGCAGACACACCTGCACCAACAAATGGTGTTACATTGGATCGTCCGTGGAAAACAATTAGATACGCTTGTGAAGAAGTTGAAAAAGGTGCAAGAAATGCCAATGCTGTTTACTTGTTAGAAAGAAACAGAACATTTATTGCATATGAAACTGCCAAATGGGCAAAGAGACAAATTATTACTCAAACTTCACCGTTCTTTATTGGTTTTAGTTTTAACGAAGCTAAATTTCAAAGATTGGCTGGATTTGCAGTTGATGCCTTGATACTTGATTTACGTAGAGGTGGAAACAGAGAAACTAGAAGAGTTTCTCAAGCAATGAAAGACAACGTAAGTGGCGATTATTTTGATACAGGATCTGAATCACAAAACGTTGCGGCACTTAATTTTGTTACAACATTGATGGATGATGTTGTAAACAGTGCAACACCATCGGCTGATTATCAAGCTCTTGACGGTGTAGCTTCTGCAGATAGATACTTACAAATCAAAGACACAACAAGACCTGCAGAATCAGGTGCATCAGCAGAATACACTGCAAACATGGTTTTGATAACATCAGCAATTACATTAGGTAATGGTTACACAATACCAGCAGAAGTATTCAAGCACACAATTATATTTGTGAAAACTGGAGAATACAGAGAAGTACTTCCAATTAGGGTGCCAGAAAGATGTGCAGTACAGGGTGATGAACTACGTTCTACAAAAGTGCTTCCAGCAGGACAACTTACAACAGATTCGAATGATACAACATACAGTTTAGCTGGTATCTTACATATGAAGTCTATATTAGATGACATTGTTCAAGGTTCGGCAGTAACGGCACAAACAGGTAATGCTTTATCGCAGGATGTAAGTAAACCACTTTCAACATCAGCAGTAGCAACTATTGTGCAAGAATTAGCTCAAGAACTTTACGATCAGATTGACTTCTTAAAGAACGGAGCATCTGGTGATTCAACTGCACCTTTATATAGAGGTAACAATACAAGAGTTGATGATGAAGATAAGATGGCCGCGGCAAGATTGTTAATGTTAAACAAAAGTTTTATTGCACGTGATGTAACAAAATATATTGCTGTAAATTATCCTTCATATACATTTGATACAACTGCATGTGAAAGAGATGTAGGACATTACATTGATGGATTTATTTACGACTTAATTTATCCAGGAAACTACAAGACACTATACAACGGATTGTTTTATGCCAACTCTGCATTATCATATGGTTCTGTAAGAGAAAACATGTTCTTATTTAGAGATGCAACAGGCTTAAGAAACATGACTGTAAGTGGACTAACTGGTACATTAGGTTCAGCCAATGCATACGGAACTAAACGTCCGACCGCAGGTGCTTATGCATCACTAGATCCAGGTTGGGGACCAGATGATGACAGAACATGGATCAAAACAAGATCACCATACGTACAAGGTGTAACAACATTTGGTACAGCTTGTGTTGGTCTTAAAGTTGATGGTAACCTACACAATGGTGGTAATGATTCTATTGTTGCTAACGACTTTACACAAGTACTGTCAGATGGTATCGGTGCTTGGGTTACAAACTTAGGTAGAGCAGAACTTGTTTCAGTGTTCTCATACTACGGACACATTGGATATCTTGCAGAAAACGGCGGTAAGATTAGAGGTACGAATGGTAACTGTTCATACGGTGACTTTGGTGCTGTATCTGAATTTATTGACGTTACAGAAGTTCCAATTACAGGTGGTGTGAACAATAGAAAAACTGAAGCACAGATTGGTAGAGCTTTAACAGACGGTAGTAAAATTATTCACTTTGAATACACAAACGCTGGTAATGCCTATACAAATGCAACATACACAATAAGTGGAGCAGGTTATGGAGCAATTATTGCCAATGCAAATTATGGTAATAATTCAATATTTGAAGTAAGATTAAGAAATCCAGATGATGGTTCTACTTACAACACAACAGACACAAACAGCGATGGACTGTTAAATGATCCGGACACTGTGGGTGGTAGAGGTTATGTGTTTAGTGAAAACACTGCACAGGGCGGTAATGCATCAACTATTACATTATCAAACACTGAAACTGCAAATAGCACAAAATACGTGGGTATGAGAGTTGTTATTACAGCAGGAACAGGAGCAGGACAATATGCACAAATCACAAGCTATAATCCAGGAACAAAAGTAGCCAACGTAGCAAAAGAGTCCGACGGTACAGCGGGATGGAATACATGGCACCCAACTAATGGTATCGCGGCAACATTAGATGCTACAACTACATACTCGATTGAACCAAGAGTTACTGTAATAGGTGGCGGCGGATCAGGAGCACAAATTAGAGCTAAAGTTTCTTCAGGAAGAATCACACAGTTCTTTATTGTTAATCCTGGTACAGGTTATACTACTACACCAACACTTTCAATCGTTGATCCAAACGAAACAATTGAAGTGCCATATCAGGTTAGAGTAGGAAACGGTGTATTACTACAACCTACTTGGACTAACAGAGGTATTGATTTTGAAACAGCAGGTGCTCAGGTATCTGGAGACGGTTATGGAGATATCTTCCAAGAGAAGAACTTCTTAAACGTGTACGGATTAACAGACATTCCTGTAGAAGGTTCAAACTTAGAAATTGCAGGTGACAGTAGATACTTTAAGATTGTTTTTGTTAGAGAACTGACAGGTAGTGCAGGAAACTATAATTGTAATCTTCAAATATCACCAGAGACAGGAATAGAAAGTGCTCCAGTACATGGTGCTAACTTAACTATTAGAAAGAGATTTAGTCAAGTTAGACTTACAGGACATGATTTCCTAGACATTGGTACAGGAAACTTTGCAAGTACGAATTATCCAGGCACACCATCAACACCTAATGATCCTAATGATGAAGTTAACGAATTTGGCGGAGGTAGAGTATTCTACACAAGTACAGACCAAGACGGTAACTTTAGAGTTGGTAGATTGTTTAACGTTGAGCAGTCAACTGGATCGGCTAGCTTGAATACAAGTGCATTCAGCCTTGCAGGATTGCAAGAACTTTCATTAGGTGCTGTTGGACTTGGTCAAGGTGGTGCAACAATTAATGAATTTAGTACAGACGGTACGTTTAGTGCAAATTCAGATAATGTTGTTCCAACACAGGCGGCTATTATAACTTACATCAATTCACAGATTGGTGGTGGGTCAAGTAGCCTTAACGTTAACGCAGTAACGGCTGGTAAAATAAATATTACTGGAAATACAATTAGTACAACAGACAACTCGCCAATAACAGTTACTACGGGAATGAACTTTAACGGCGGTGTATCCGGGACTCCGGTTGCATTTGCGTACTTTTTGACGAGTAAAACATAATGGCTAAATATAACTATAGGAGTAAAAAATGGCAAGTGGAATATTAGGATCATCAGATCTGTCAGCGAACTCGGACACTAGTGTCTACACTGTGCCTGCTGATACTTACAGCGTTGTTACTGTTTCTTTTGTAAATAGAGGAGCGGGAACAGCCAATATAAGATTAGCAGTGCCTACAAGTGCAACTCCATCAGGTGCAGATTACCTAGAATATGACGTATCTCTAGGACCTAATGGAGTATTAGAAAGAACTGGGATCGTTGCTCAAGCTGACAGACAGATAGTTGTCAGATCATCCGCGGCATCTGTAACAGCAGTTGTCATGGGTATTGAGACAGCAGTACCGGCATCGTAAAAAGGATAGGAATATGGGAAGAAGAATTTCATTAGGTTCACCAGGTTTAACTATACCTTTTGGGAACACAGCACAAAGAACTGCAAACGCAGGAGCAGGCTCTCTTAGATTCAACACAGAAATTAATGTGTTAGAATTATACAACGGAGTAGCTTGGTTACCGGTTGGCGTTCTAAATGCTAAGACAGTCACTACAACGTATTCAGCACACTCAGGTGAACAATTATTTGTTGATACAAATGGTGGAGCATATACAATCACATTACCGGGTAGTCCGGCAACAGGTGATGTTATTAGATTTTTCGACGTTAGAAAAACTTTTGACAGTAATGCACTAACAATTGGTAGAAACGGAAAATTGATTCAAGGTGATGCGGCGGATATGACTGTTAACTCAGAAGGCGCGGCGTTTGACCTAGTATACTCAGGCGACAGTTACGGCTGGCGTATTATGACTGTATAATATTTTTGGAGAAGGAACCGCATGGCAACGTATAGTAGTTATAAAAAGATTACTTCAGAAGGTATACCGGACGGAGCTATTACAAGAGCGAAGCTGGCTCCAGGTGCGGGAGCCTGTAGGAAGACTCAATGGATCTACAACGAACGTGGTTTGCGTTGTCACCAATGTTCAATAGCAGGAAACTGTTGTGAACAAGCAAATGGAAAATGTTGCTATTGGTGTGTTCCATCAAATGTATACAAAGTAACCTTTGAAATATGGGGCGGCGGAGGTGGCGGCCCTGGTCACACTTGTTGTAATAACTGTTCGTTTGCGATTGGCGGACAAGGTGGATATTACGCAATTAAAACAATTGATACAAATCCAGGATGTCAGTATACTATATGTGCTGGCGGAAGTTGGAGATGTGAAAAATCGCACACATGTACAGCAGGAATGGGATGCCGTTCTTACGTAAATGGACATAACTTATCAAACTTTTGTGTTGAAGGCGGATGTCCAGGGTGGATGTGTAACGGTGATGCATGGGGACAAAGACATGCTGTCTTGAACTGTGCAAACTGTAGAATTTGTGGAATTTTTGGTTCTGACTTTGGTTTTTCAGGTGGTGCTGGAATTAAAGCTGGAACAACTACTTGTAGATGTCACGGTCAAACATCTTGGACTGGGTCAGGTGCAGGTATAGGAACTTACATGTCAACACAAACTAACGAAGCTTGGTGTGCCTGTGGATGTCATATTAATTGGCCTGCAGGTGGAGGTGTACCAGGTACATCTAGTTATTGTAATAACTGGGCAAAGTGTTGTGCTGGCGGATCTGGACAAGGTGGTTCAGGAATAGTAAAGATAACGTTTGCATAAGGAAAGATAATGGCTACATACGCAAGTTATAAAACATTAACAGCAGAAAATTTCCAGGACAATAGTATTACGGCCGCTAAATTAGGTGCGGGTGCAGGAAACAAGTATAATGTTAAGTGGATTTACAACGAAAGAGGAATGCGTTGCCAACACTGTGCTGATAACGGAAACTGTTGTGAACAAGCTAATGGTAAATGTTGCTATTGGACAGTTCCGGCTAACGTATCAAAAGTAACATTTGAAATTTGGTCAGGTGGTGGCGGTGGTGCTGGTAGCACTTGCTGTAACTACTGTATGCACTCAGCAGGAGGATCAGGAGGTAACTATGCAGTAAAATCTATTAGTACATGTCCAGGTTGTGCTTACACAATTTGTGCAGGAGGTACCTGGCGTTGTTCTAAATCACACACATGTACAGCAGGTATGGGATGTCGTTCTTATGTTAACGGACATAACTTATCAAACTTTTGTGTAACAGGTGGTTGTCCAGGTTGGATGTGTAATGGAAATGCATGGGGACCAAGGCATACACAAACATGTGCTAACTGTTTAGTATGCGGAATTTTTGGAGCAGACTTTGGAATTATGGGATCCACAGGAGTGTCAGGAGGACACGGTGGATGTCAATGTAAATCAGGAGACTGGGGTCAGGCAGGCGCGGCACCATTTGTAGGAAAATGGTCAGCTGGTGCAAATGCTGAATCTTGGTGTAACTGTGCATGTTATACAAACTGGCCAGCAGGCGGCGGACAGACAGGACAGTCAAGTTACTGTGGAAACTGGGCCAAATGCTGTGCAGGTGGTAACATGGGCGGATCAGGAATGGTAAGAATAACATTCGCATAGGAAAGAAAAATGGCAACATACGCAAGTTATAAAAAAGTAGCAAATGATAGCATAGAAGACGGAACAATCACTTCAGGTGATATTGCACACGGTAACGGACACAATTACGGAGTGCAATGGATCTATAACGAACGTGGTTTGCGTTGTCATCAGTGTGCTAGACAAAGTGGATGTTGTGAACAAGCCAACGGAAAATGTTGTTACTGGTGTGTACCAGATGGTGTGTCAACAGTAACATTTGAAATTTGGTCAGGTGGTGGTGGAGGTCCAGGATCATCATGCTGTAACTATTGTATGTTTACAATTGGTGGTGCAGGAGGTAACTACGCTTCCAAAACTATTGCGACAAGTCCTGGCTGTCAGTATACTATTTGTGCTGGTGGTTCTTGGCGTTGTGCTAAATCACACACATGTACAGCAGGTATGGGATGTCGTTCTTACGTAAATGGATACAATTTAAGTAACTTCTGTACTGATGGAGGTTGTCCGGGTTGGATGTGTAATGGTGATGCATGGGGTCCAAGACACTCTCATAGTTGTTCTAACTGTAGAATATGTGGTATATTTGGAGCAGATTTTGGAATGATGGGAATGTCAGGAACAGAACCAGGACACGGATATTGTCACTGTGCATATACGTATTCATTTAGTGGTAGAGCACCACTATTGAGTAAGGTGCAAGTTGGTGTTACTAACGAAGCATGGTGTTCATGTGGTTGTCACATTGATTGGCCAGCAGGTGGTGGACAAGCAGGAGTAAGTTCATATTGTGGAAACTGGGCTAAATGCTGTGCAGGTGGATCTGGACAGGGTGGATCTGGAGTAGTACGTATAACTTTCATGTAAAATGATAAATACTTTTAGGAGTTGATATAACAATGAGCAGAAGAATAGAAAAAACATTTCAATACCCAGTATGGGACGAGTGGAGAGTAGACAGTTTTAAAGAAGGACGTCAAGGTACTTTTACATATAAAGGTCCTGAATTCCTTACAGTTGAAGTATGTAACGATCCAAAAGAAGAAAACTACGGTAAAGAGTGTGGATGGTGCATGTGGGAAAAAGCAGATCTTGAAAGACCTACTGGTGCTGATATAATGAGAATCACTGTTGATTGTAGAGAAAATCCATTGTTATGTGAAATTATAAATGACGAAGGACGTGAAGACATGGTTCTTCACAGACGTTCAAGAGAATGGAAAGTATTATATGAAGGTCCAGAAGGTTATCCAGATGTAGAATACACTGACGAAGTAGAACCAATGGATATATATGATGACAACGACATCAGCTACGACTTTGAAAAGGATGAATGGAAAATTGCTATCAGAGATTGGGAGCAAACTGGTGTTGATATGAATCTTACATGGCAACAAGTAAGAGATGTACGTGACGGACACTTACACGAAACTGATGCAAAAGTTGGAATGTCAGATGCCCCAGACGAATTGCAAGATGCTTGGAAAGACTACAGACAAAAGCTAAGAGATCTTCCTGCAAAAATGGAAGCAAAAGGCTATAAACCATGGCAAGCAGTACAAATGTTTCCGATTATGCCTAAGGACATGAGAGATCCTGAAGAATCTTCAGATCCAAATGATCCATACAGAGACGGTGCTTTTCCAAACGATATTAAAATTGCCGCACAAAGGGCCGCAGGTAAAAAATAATCACCCTAAATTACAAGTGCCAGGATTAACAATCCTAACAACCTAACCACCATAAATATTTTCATATTTAGGAGTTAATCGTGTCACGAAAAAAAGCATATTTTATGAATGGCGGCGCCGGAAGAGTAATAGCCAGTATTCCTGCCTTTGAAAAATTATTAGAAAAAGACGAAGATTTTATCATTGTTTGTGAAGGAGGTACTGACTTTTACAAAGGACATCCGACGCTACATGAAAGAGCCTATGACAATTGGCACAAAAATCTTTTTAGAGATTATGTAAAAGAAAGAGATTGCATAACACCAGAGCCTTACAGAGTATGGGAATACTACAATCAAAAATGTAGTCTTGCACAAGCATTTGATATTGCTATAAACAACGAAGGTGTAAGAGATTTGCAAGATGCAAAGATTTATATGAACAAGCATGAGCTTGTACATGGATACAAAGTTGTTGAAGAAGTAAAAGCAGTAACTGGAAAAGATAAAGTGGTTGTGTTTCAACCATTTGGTAGGACAGCAGAAAACATGGGAGACTTTGTAATTGATGGTACATCAAGAAGTTTTCATCTAAATGATGTTATAAGAATTTGTAAAGATCTTAAAGAAGACTATGCAGTGATTTTAATGAGTGAGTTTCCCGTACAAATAGAAGAAAATCCTAAAGTTCCGGTAGCAGTTCCACAAATACCAGATGTAAGAGTGTGGTCCAGTGTGATACAAATAGCTGATCATTTTCTAGGGTGTGATAGTTTAGGTCAACACATGGCTAAAGCATTAGGAACGACTTGCACAAGTGTAATTGGTAGTACATATCCAATAAATATTTCATATCCTGATTGTCCTGATTTTGATATAATCGATCTAGGCGAAGGAAAAAGAAAATTTAGTCCTATTAGACTTACAATGGAAGAAGAAGTAGAACGTTATAATGACGAAGTGATGGAGTTAACAGATGAAACTTTTAAAGAAATTATACAGAGTGTTCGTAAACGTCTTGGTAAACCGAGGGCGTATACAGGAAACTACAAACCCCAAGGACAAGGCGAAGTCTGCCCAACGCATGGGGTCACGCATGATGATGGAGTAACACACAGCAAACCAACTGCTCAAATATTAGGAAGAACGGGTAAATGAATCCGGAAGACTTTTTAAAGGGTATAGAATCTCCCGTTGGTCCAAAAACTACACAACAATTAGCAAGTTGGATTGTAGATGGCAATCGTTATCCTACATATAAAAAGTTTGAACAAATTTTTGAAAAATTTGAAGAAAAACACAAAGACGTTGGTAACGGATATCTATATTACAAAAAAGATTTTGCATATCCAAAAGATATAGACGGTATTTTTGATTATTTTAGATTTATAAGGGCATGTATCAATGATTCTCTGTTACCAATAACTAATATAGAATTTACAAAGTGTTGGGGTATAAAATATCTTGAAGGTGATTATAGTGGTTTACATAATCATACACCTGGACAACAAATGACTGCTGTACTATTTTTAACAGGTGCTGAATCATCTTTTAAGTATCCTTTAGCTGGACATTTAGCTACGCTATGTCCTGGAGACTATGATATAGATTATCGTACTTTTGCCCCAGAACCTGGTGCATGTGTGATAATGGACGGAAAAGTTTTTCACGGAACTTATCCTGCATTGGGCGAACGGAGAGCTTTTGTGTGCGATTTTACTTATGATATTGTAGAAGGTATATCATGGAAGAATTAGAAAACGCATATCAAGGTAATACTGATTTTTGGTTTTTATCCAGTAGAGGACAAATTGCAGATTATTGGATTAAGAAAGCAAAATATGCCGATTATGATAAGTTTAACAAATTATTTGATGAAGATTTAGGCGTACAACAACACAATGATCATGGTGGTGCAATATTAAAATATAATCCAGACTTTAAATACCCTTATCAAATAGACAAAGAAGAAAAATATTTAGAATTTTTGAAACAAACACTTGCTCCATTTAGATTTGACAGTATTACTTTTGAAAAATGTTGGTGGATTAGATATCCCGAAGGAACATACAGCGGATTACATACACATCAACCACTAAGAAAACTAACCAGCGTGTTGTTTTTAAACACATTAGAGTTACATAACGATAAACCACTTGCGGGTAAACTGAAATGCATCACACAAAACCCTGTAACAGGAGAATTGGTAAGTGATATTAACAAATGTATAGCAGGCGATGTAATAATTATGGATGGAAAAGTTTTTCACGGAGTATATCCAACGCTTGAAGAAAGAAGAGCTTTTGTTTGTGACTTTTTATATGAGGTGACATTCGATTAATGATTACAGTATACTGGTCGCCAGTCATAAATGTTGCAGAAAATCAAGAATTTGTTTCAGAGTTGAAGTATTTTGAACCTGAAAGCATTTATAAAGACATGAATGCAAGGAAATTTTTTGGGTTGGGTGCAAGTATTTGTCCAGCAATCATTGATGAAACAAAAAATACCTTTAGTGCTAAAAGTCCTATCGACTTTCACATTGAATTTAATTATCAAAAACAAAGTGCAATGTCCAAGTATGATGTTGATCCACAGTTTCTAATTAATTATATAGGTGGCCCAAATGAAGAAGGTGTGCATCAATTAGATCATCCGTGTTTTTTATTTTATAGTCCTGATGATATAACTATGACACAACTACCACCTTACTATGAACAAAATCACTTTCAGGCTAATTGTATGGGACTTTCAGGTACATACAATATAACAAGTTGGATCAGACCGGTTAGGCCAGCGTTTAAATTTAAAGATAACACAAACATGTTAGATATCAAACGTGGTGATACAGTTTCGTACTTTAGATTTAATACTAAGGAAAAGGTAAAACTTGTAAGATTTGACAGTGCAGGCTTATTTGAATCAAAGACAGGACCAGTAATGCAGTGTTTAGGATATAAAAACTTGAAAGCAAAGCGTTTTGTACCAACTCCTTTGGTAGAATGTTACGAAGCTTTCAGAAAAGCAAATTATAAAAAGAGAATTATGAAATATATCGAGGAAAACATAGTATGACACAATGGATCGGAGCAATAACCAGAGGACATAATGGTGGAGCAGTCCTTTTAAAAGACGGTGAAATTGTTTTTGCCATCGAAGAAGAAAGACTAACTAGGAAAAAGTATGACGGTGGACCATTAGCCGCAATGACAAAATTTTTAGACTATACAGATAAATTAGATTATTTGGTAGTAGCTCATACACAACCACTTGCAGAATCAAGCAGAATAGACTTTAGTGGTGGTGATATGTATACTGGATTAGCAAGAAAACTTGGATTAATAGATAGGTCCGATAATGCATATACACGAGACGGCCAACATAATCACAGACAAGTGATAGATATGAGTCACGTACATCATAAATTACATGCCGCGTGTGCTTTTTACAGGTCAGGTTTTGAGTCTGCAACAGCACTTGTAGTAGATGGTGCTGGAACATTTATTCCTATGAATATCAATACTGGTATTTTTAACGAAGAGTTTATGACTTGGGAGTGTGAAAGTATTTTTACATGTGCATATCCAGATGCATTTAAGACTTTATACAAACATCAAGGAGGAAATGGACCTTTTCCGTCTACAGTTATTCCTTTTATTCCTAGTGAACGAGAAGGAGAAGAAGGATTTCACGAATTAGTTTTAGATGATTCCGCAGGGATTACTAAGGCTTATGAAGCAGTTACACAGTATTGTGGTTTTCAACCAATTGAAGCAGGAAAAACAATGGGATTATCGCCATACGGTAAGCCTAATGACAAGATTCCACCAATTTATTCAGACGGTGGCGGCGGAAGATGGAGAACAACAGATAAAAACTTCATTGTTCCTACATACCCCAATGCCGCTCTTGTAAATGAAGGTCGATATGATTTTCTAGAAACCACAAATGAACAAATGAACAGTAAAATAGATTTGACTACTTTAGAAAATAGACGAGATCTTGCTTATGCTGTACAAAAAGAATCACAAGATGAAGTTTTAAAGTTAATTTTCAAAGCAGTAGAAATGAGTGGTAATAAAAATGTTGTGTTAAGTGGCGGGTACGCACTAAATTGTGTAGCAAACTATTACTATCTTGATAAACTAAACAAGGAAGGCATCAAGTTGTATGTTGAACCCGTCAGTAATGATGCAGGTACAGCCATTGGAGCCGCACTTATTACCTATTATAATACAACTAAAGATAAAAAGGTAAGAGATTATGCCGAAACCATATATGAAGGTTTTCCATACTGTCATTCTCTCAACGAAATAGATGAAGTAGCAAAGAAGTATGGTGCTGATGTAGTTGATACAGATAAGAAAAAAGTAGTTGAACTTATCAGAGATAAAAATATTGTAACTATATGGCAAGGTAAATCAGAAAATGGTCCTAGAGCATTAGGAAACAGAAGCATACTTTATGATCCAACAGATCCAAATGGTAAAGATCATGTAAACATTGTAAAGCGTAGAGAATATTTTAGACCTTTTGCAGGAACAATATTACTAGAACATGCTAATGACTGGTTTGATATGAAAGGTATGGAACAATCACCGCATATGATGTATGCCATGGATTGCAAAGAGGGAGTTGCCGAAAAGATTCCATCAATCATCCATGTTGACGGAACATGTAGGATTCAAACTGTGACTAGAAAACAAAATGAAAATTACTATGATCTTATAAAAGAGTTCTATGAACAGTCCGGTGTACCAATTATATTCAATACCAGTTTCAATTTAGGTGGTGAACCATTAGTTGAAACGTTAGATGATGCTGTGCGTACACTTTATAACAGTGAAATGGAGTATTGTTATCTACCTGAATATAGCAAAATGATAGTGATGAAAAACTAATGCTAATAAATCTTTACAGCATTCCTGTTTTTAAAACCAAACTGTCCGATCACGGACAAGTTAAACAAGATTTTGAACAGGTGCTGAAAGAAGATCAACACTTTGAAAAGCATCCAAACTGGTATTGTAATGTAGATACAACTTTTGGGTTACCTAAAGCAAATGAGTTACCTTTTCAAACATTTATAAAAAGTTCTGTCCATCATCTTAATGAATATCTTGTATTTTTAGGCATAGATGCACACCTGTCTTATAATGTAGAGTGCTGGTTAAACAGATATAGCAAAGATTATCATCAAGAGATACACAATCATGCAGGCAAAAGCTCTATCAGTTGTGCATACATGATGAACCTACCAAAAGATAGTGGAAAATTTGTATTTTATCGAAATACATATGATTTTTTTCATATAAACGGACTACCAACTCTGTCAGATGGACCTTTTCCTTATAATAATAGAATAACTCCGCCTTTAGAAGAAGGAGATATAATATTTTTTCCAAGTGTGCTTGAACATTACGTTACACCTAACACAAGCAATGAAATAAGAGCTACAATTAGTGCAAACTTTGTGATTGAGGAAAGAAAAGATGGATAAAAAGACAATTAATGAAGACGAAGTGTTTGAAATTAACCCTAATTACTATGTTGCTGTAGAATATTTTGGAAAACAGAAGGTAAAGGTAGTAGTTGTAGACGATTTTTACAAAAATCCTTACTTGGTTAGACAACTTGCGTTAGATATACCTGCTTCAAGAAACAAAAGAATTAGAGGAAACAATCCTGCTTGGAGAATTAATGCATTCTATGACATGGACGGTATGTCATGGATATATGACCAGCTATGTAAGACATATTGGCCTGAAATAATGCAAAATTATCCTATTGACTACATTCAACAAAGTATGATGAGAGCTACATTCATGGTAAATGTTATGCAAACAACAAATTTACCTCCTGTATGTCCTCATATGGATAACACTAGCGGTATAAACTTTGCAAGTACAATTTATTTAAACACAGCTAATGAATCAAAAGGCGGAACTAGCTTTTATAACTTTGGTGGCAAAGAATATTATGACGACCCAAGCGTAAAACACACATATGACGTTGCAGGAAAGTTACCTGTCACGAAATATATAAGCGATACAATACATGATTGGGAAATGATTGGCATGGTTCCTATGAAATTTAATAGGATGGTATTATATAACCAAGCCGTATTGCATAGTGCTTATGTAAAAGAAGGAATGTTTGAAGGTGATGAGTATAGACTCAACCAACAGTTTTTTATTTAGGATTTGATATGAAGATAGCAGTTGTAGGTGGCGGCACAGCAGGATTTGTTGCAACATTAATTCTCAAAAAAAGTTTTCCTACCTTTACCATAGACGTGATTAGAAGTTCTAAGATTGGAACTATAGGAGTAGGTGAAGGATCTACTGAACATTGGTCAGCATTCATGGATTTCTGCGGTATACCAGCAGGAGAAATGATAAGAGAGTGTGATGCAAGTTTTAAATCAGGCATAATGTTTGAAAACTGGGGACATAAAAACTATTTACAGAACGTTCATGATCCTTATGTAGCAGAACATTTAGGAATGCCTATGGTGTATGGTAAATTAATAGGTGAAAATGTAGATCCAAAAGAGTTTGTAGGAGAGTATACCTGGAATAATCAAACTCCATTCAACAAATTTATGGAAGAACGCATAAATGATACAGGAGTATCTCAATATCATTTTAATACAAACAAGTTAAATGATTATTTAACAGGCAAAGCAAAGATGATGGGTTGTAACATATTTGATGATGAGATTGATGATGTTATAATCAATGAACAAGGTCAAGTAAAACAATTGAAAAGTAAAAATAAAACTTATGAATATGATTTTTATGTTGATTGTACAGGATTTGCTAGGTTATTAATTGGAAAACTAGGTTCAAAGTGGCAAAGTTACAGTAAATTTTTAAAAATGAAGGAAGCTATAGTATTTCCTACAAGAGAAGAAACTGAAATACCAATGTGGACCTTGGCTAGGGCAATGAATAGCGGATGGATGTTCAGGATACCAGTTTGGGGGAGAAAAGGTAACGGTTATATTTTTGATAGTGACCATATCACTGCCGATGAAGCAAAAATAGAAGCTGAAAAATATTTAGGATTCGAAGTAGATGTAGCAAAACATATTAAATTCGATCCAGGTGCAGTAGACAAACCTTGGATAAACAATGTTTGTGCCATAGGACTGAGTGCAAGTTTTGTTGAACCATTAGAAGCAAGTAGTATTGGAACAAGTATTAATCAATCTTTTATACTTGCAAATAGAATTATTCATTATAATCAGGATGTCATCGATAGATATAACAAAGAAGTTGATGCTATTATGAATAATATTAGAGATTTTATAGTTTTACACTATATAAGTCCAAGAAGAGATACAGAGTTTTGGAGAAGCGTTGCAGAAGTTGAATTACCTGACACGTTAAAAGCTAATCTTAACATGTGGAAACACAGATTACCAATTATTGACGACTTCACTAGCTATACAAAAAAAGTTTTGTTCAATGAATATAATCATACCTTGGTAATGTATGGAATGGGGTTGTTTGATCAAGAAAAAATTATGGCACAGTATGACTCAGTTCCACCAGAAGCAAAACACTACACTGAAATACAAATACAAACAAAATTAGATTATGACAAGGTAAAAACTATTCCACATAAGATGATGTTAGATTTAATTAGGAGATTATCTTGAGAATTTTCGCTTTTGGATGTAGTCTATCTCAATATTTTTATCCTACATGGGCAGACGTTGCCATATATGAATATAAACAAAAAGGATATCACGGAGAAAATTGGAGCCGTAGTGGAGCAGGCAATCAATATATTTTTACAAGACTATGGGAAGCCAACACAGTTCATAAATTTAATAAAGATGACATAATACTTTTACAGTGGTCCAGCATGTTTCGTGAAGATAGATATCATATGGGACATGGTTGGTGGACACCAGGCAATTTTAGTAACGCTACTGTAGATGGCGATCCAATGATATTGAATAATTTTTACTATAAGAATAAATGGCAATGGGCAGACCTAATTCATGCTACAATGCGGGATTGTGCATTGATGGCAAGTACACACAAAGCTCTTGCTAAGGTGGGCTGTACGGTGCTTACAACGTGTTTTAGAGACCCTTTTGAGCCCTGGATGGATCAAACAACTACTTTTAAAAATGAAAAATTAGAAATAGAAGATGTAAGGGCAGTTTTAGAAATGTATAAAGAAGATATCAAAACAACTTGCCCTCCAATACTAGATTATCTAGAATTTGGTACAACACAAGAATGGCAAGCCACAAGACCAAAAAGTGTTCCGTCTTTACGTAACGAACACGAACACATGCTGTTACATGAATTGCATCCTCTGACTCATGAAGCGGCTAACTTTGTAGAAAATAATATTTGTAAGTTAAGTGACAAGACAAAAACATTTGTTGAAGAATGGAAGACGCAGTTGCTTGATAAAGACCCAATAATTTTAGAAGAGTTAAAATGGTTTAACAAAGAAAAATTAGGTTGGTCAGATGATAGATGGAGACCATAATATGAGTATACCAGTGATTGGTTTAGATCGCGATGGAACAATTAATGAAGACATAGGACTTACGCAACAGGGCGTTCCTCCATACTGCATAAAGCCGGAACAGTTCAAACCTATTCCAGGCAGTTTAGAAGCCATCAAAATGATACGTGATAAAGGATATGATGTAGTCATTTTAACCAACCAATCAGGTATACAAAAAGGTTTGTTTGATGCTGTAGATGTTGATATTGTTAATAATCATATGTTACAAATGTTGGGCGAAATAGGATGTCAAAGTATCAATGGACTTTATTATTCCACAACACCTTTCAAAGATGATCCTTATCGTAAACCTAACACGGGAATGTTTAAAAGAGCAAGTGCAGAAATAGGTGTAGATTGGACCAACGGAGTGTACGTTGGCGATAAAATAACCGATCTCAAAGCGGCTTATAAAGCAAAAGCCAAACCTATACTTGTACGCACAGGCTATGGTGTAGAGACAGAGAAAAAACTTAATACTTTTGCAAACAAAGACCTCAAAAAACGCACTGAAATATACGATAATTTAAGCCAGTTTGCCCATAGTCTTGTGGATCTATCCTAAAATATTATACTTCTACATATCTGTACAAAACGATAAATACAATATGGAGCATGTGTAATGAATAAGTTTCTGACAAAACTGTTTACTAAAGGTCAAAATAACTCAATATTACTACCAGATAGATCTAACTTCAGCTTCAGAGGTAACTGGCTTGGAGTACACTATAATTCCATAATGGACAAGTTTCATGTTGGTGATTTTAGCAGTGCAATCTATCAAATTGTAGTTGAGTTTGATTCTAATGAGAAAGAAACCATGCAGTTAAGTGTGGTTGCTAGACCAGATAGAGCAGTAGCTAATATATTTGGTAGATCTAGTATCAATGCAGAACTTGTTGACATCTCTGTAACTGTTGATGCAAGTATTTGTTACATTAAGGTTGAACCAAAAGCAAGAGGATACGTAGGTGCAAAATTAATTTTTCATGCCACTTACGCACAAGCAATACATCAGCTTACACCTCCGGCTATAGTCGCAGAGACATCTACAACACCGAGTACTGGAATAAATACTTTTGATAGTGTAGGAACCACTATGGATAAGACAACAATAACTTTTGATAGGACTTAAGGAATGGCAAAATCAGTAATTAATATAGGTACAGCCGCAGATGATGGAACTGGTGATAGTCTTAGAGCAGGCGCTACTAAGATTAATGCCAACTCCGATGAGCTGTATAACGCTTTAGGCGATGGTACAAATCTAAAAGATATCATTAACTCAAGTATGGAACTAGACGTTCCAAATGACGATAACAAAATTAACAAGGTATCATTTCATGCTTCAACATTGAATCAAATGAATGCTATAAGCCCAAGTACATACCACGGAGCAATGTTACATGTACACGAAGGTGGTTCAGTTTATGTAGCACACGCGGCGGCTTGGAGAAAATTATTACTAGATGCAAGTGCAGGAGCCATTCCAAATTACACAGATCCTTTAAAGTCTGTAGCTTACGTAGGTAATATTAATTCTTTATCTGATGTTGACACAACAAGTACACCACCGCAAACAGGAAACGTTCTAAAATGGGATGGTGGCAAATGGGCACCAGGTACAGATGCAACCACAGGTGGTGCAGGAACAGATGCAGATACACTTGACGGACAAGATGGTTCATACTATCTAAACTACAATAACTTAAACAATCGACCTACCGTACCGAGCGTACTTACTGACTTGAGTATTTCAGATGGTTCAAATGGACAAGTGCTTACAACAGACGGTAATGGTACATTTACATTCACCACAATAAGTACAGGTGGAAATCAAAATATTTTCCAAACAGTTGATGCGGATACAGGAACTACAACGGCTAATTCAACCACTGATACACTAACAGTGGCAGGTGGTGCAAATATATCAACAAGTATCGTTGGAGACACACTTTCAATTGCATATACTGGTTCGCCTAACTCAGGTGAAGAAAACCAAAATGCGTTTTCAAATGTGCAGGCAGATTCAGGATTAGCTCAAGCTGATTCTAAAACTGATACATTAACCATTGCTGGTGGTACAAATATTTCTACATCAGTAACAGGTGATACAGTAACAATTAATTATTCTGGTACAAACAACTTAGATAGTTTAACTGACGTTGCTATAGCAGGAGCGGCGACAGGTCAACTAATGGTTTATACAGGCAGTGGTTGGGCAAACGTTTCTGGTAGAACTTTTGATGAAATGGCTTTACCAGCAATCACAACACTTGTTGTAACAGCAGATTCTAACAATGGATACAAGATGGATCAATACGGTAACACAGAAGATCCAACCATTTATGCAATCTCAGGAACAACTATTGCTTTCAAAATTAACAGTGGATCTAATCATCCATTCCAAATTGAAACAAGCGGTGGTTCAGCTTACAACAACGGATTAGTACACGTTGCACTAGACGGCACAGTTACAACAGGTTCGGCGGCACAAGGTAAAGTATCAGGTACTTTATATTGGAAAGTTCCTTCGAACATTTCAGGTAACTATGCTTATCAGTGTACAGTTCATAGTTCAATGAGAGGAACCATTGTAGTTAAAGCAATAAGCGGCCTATAATAGGAAAGTAAAATGGCAGGAACAGTAGTAAACGATAAATTTCAAGCACAAAACGGATTTGAAAGTCCGAACTTCACTGTTGATACCAACGGTAAAATTACTGCGCCTACTATTGACGTACAATCAATTTTGCTTAATGGTACACAGTTTGTACAGTACGTACCACCAGAAGATGACGGCGGTGACGATACTGGTACGCAGGTTACAAATAGTTTTGAAAGTTTGGCTGTAACAGGTGGTATATTTAAAGTCAATTATTTAAATAGCACATCTGTATCTGTTGTAAATGGCAAAGTTACAATTAACAGTTTAGGCAGTGTGCCTGGAAATATAGATAATGTTGATATTGGATACAATACTCCTGTGCAAATTAGAGCTTATGGTATAGATATGACAACTGCACCAGATAGTAGTACAAGTCAAATTAATGTTGCAGGTGCAACAATGAACGGAGATTTAACTGTGTCAAATAATTTATTATTACAAACGGATCCAACTATCGGAACACACGCAACAAATAAGGGATATGTCGACTCAACAGCAACAGCTTTAGCAGTGGCATTTGGAGCATAAAGTATGGCAAAGAAAAAGATTTATAATTACAAGTTTTATCCAGGCATTGGTATTAATGATGCTGTATATCCTAATGCAAAATGGTTGCTAGAAAACAACAAAACATTTATTCAATATGAAGTAGCGGCATGGATTTCACAACAGGTGGCTGATAATGCTTCAGGATTCGAAGGTTATACATATAACGAAGAAAAGTGTAGAAGAGATACAGGCTATAATGTAGATGCTTGGTTACATGATTTACAGTATGGTGGTAATGAAGAAACTTCTAGAATAGCAGGAACGTATTGGGAAAAAGATGTTGCACAGATTGACGGCACTAGACAGGCAGAAATTAAAGCAAAAGAATTTAGTCGTGACTTGATTATAAATCATGTGTTTAACAATTCTCCGCAGACTACACCTTATCAGAGTGCATACGCACAAGTTGTAAACAATACTTACACTTCAGAAGCACAGGCTGGTACTAGAATACAAACTTTATCAGCTATAGTTATAGATGTCATTACATCAGGATTATCAGCAATGCCAGTCTTTGAAAGAAAAGGCTTAGGACATATTAGATTTTCTGGAAATTATGATACAAGTGATTTGCTAATTGTTACAAATACCACAAAAGCAACGGTAATTTATAACTTTACTGACCCTCTAAAAGGCGGAAAAATTACAAGAAAAGATGATGTAACGCCAAGAGATTCAGGTGGATATGTTATCAAGTATGATAGCACAAATGCTAATGAAAACCAGGATACCGACTTTCCAAAATATCTTCAAACTACTGATGCTATAAGCGTATTAGATTTAGAATTTAACACAAGCACAATGAGTGCTGACGATGAAGTTCAGATTTTTGTTGATGATACTGAACAAAAAATTAGACCATACGACTTTGGTACTGATGCTATTGAAAGAATTAGAGTAGCTCAACCATTATCAATGCTTGATGCTGACTTTGAATATGGATTACAGCCTACAAAGTGGTCTGCTATTGGTATGATGCGTGGTTATCCAAGTATTTACGAAGTCCCAGGAACAGATACACAAGTTGCTACTGTGACTACTGATGCTTCAGCAGGAACATCAGGTATAGGTGCTAGTTTGATTACAGTTACAACAATCGGTGGACATGGATTTGAACCAGGTACACCTATAACTATTAAAGCATTAGAGGATGCTGTGGTTGGTGCCGCAAGAGCAGAAGGATCATTTATTGTAAACGCTGTACCAACAGCTACAACATTTAATTTTTATGCAAAGTCTAAAGTTGGAACAACCGACGGACAAGTTCTTTCAACAACATATACTCAATTAAGACAGGGTGCATTTTATACAGGTGCCAGTGTAGGACAGCCACAATTTGATGTGTTCAGTAATGGAACAAATGGTACAATGGTATTGTCCTTGGCGGCACAACAGAGTGAAAACAGAATAGCTACCACTGGCGATGTACCAGAGATAGGTGCTCCAATAGTAAACAGCAACTTCAACACTGGTACACAGGTAACAGGTGTTGCAAGTACTCCAGGTGGAACTCCATTAGCTGTGAACTTAACAAGTGACATATCAAGCGGTAATACAAGCTTCACAGTAAGTTCAACAACAGGTATTGTCCCTGGATTAGCGGCAGACAATGGATCAGGCGATGCTATATTTGTAAACAACATTGATGGTACAACCATTAATATGAGCGGTCAATTTACCACTTCGATTACAAAAAACACAGAAACTTACACTGGAGTATCAGGAACACTCACTGCTCCAGCAGGTATAAATGGACAATTTAATTTAAGTAGAACAGGTGCCGTATATTCGGTTGATGCAATAAATCAAGCAGGATCAGGATACAAAAAAGGCGATACCATTCTTGTTACAGGAAACAATTTAGGTGGTGTTACACCAGCCAATGATGCAACTATTACAGTAGATACCGTAAGCGGCTCAGGCGGAATTACATCAGCTTCTATCACAGGTACAGCATTAAGCGGAAGCATTCAATACGATGCTGTTGCAACAACATACAATCACGGAAGTGGATCATGGGGTGGCACAACAGTAGACATATCATATGAAAATGACGCATACACAACGTTTACTTTTGGTTCTCCAAACGCAACATCAGGATATGCTGTTAAGGACAGATTAAGAATTGTAGGATCACAAGTTCAACCTTCGGGCGGACAAGATGGGTCAGGACAAACATCACCAGCTGGTAACAACTTGGTAGCAGAAGTATCAACTGTTGGAGCTGGCGGAACAATCACAGCATTGACAGTTATATCAGATAATGCATATACTGGAACTGCTCCAGACTCTCTAATCAGTTATCAATTTGATAATGATACTCCTGGTAACTTGACTTTCACAGGAGGTTCAGGATCGGGATTTGTATTTTCTATAAACAAAAATGTTGGTGCAAGTCCAACATTACAAGTACAAATTTCACAGAACGGAACAGGATACAACACAGCAGATACGTTTGTAATTACTGGTGACAAACTAGGCGGAGCAACACCAGTCAATGATGTTTACCTTAGAGTAGTTTCTGTAAACGGATCAGGCGGAGTTACAGACGTAAGAGTAGAAGGTTCTGATGAATCAACTGCTCCAGCCATATATAACGGTGGTATTATTCTTGGCAAGACACTAACTAATTTTGACGGAACCGGTGCAACATTCAATGTAACCAACGATGGATCATCATATTCTGTTGCTATTGCAACTGCTGGTAGTCAATATGGTGCAGGACAATCATTCACAGTAGCTGGTACGGCCTTAGGAGGCACATCACCTACCAACGATGCAACTATAACAATTGACTCTGTAGGTGCTAGTGGAACCTATGCTGACAACGAAATTGGTACTGTAGCCACTGCAAGTATAACTGGATCAGCACCTGCTTTACCAACAACATTCACAGGCATTGCTGGAGCCAATCAAGCACACGCAGGGTCCAGTGGCACATTTGACATAACAAGGACACAAGGAAGTTATAGTGTGGCAGTCAATGTTGCAGGAACTAATTATAAAGCGGGTAATGAGATAGTAATACCAGGAACTTCGTTAGGAGGAGCATCACCAGCCAACGATGCAACAGTAACAGTTGCAACCATTGGTGGCGGTGGCGGAATACTTACCGGAACAGTCACAGGAACTGGTGTAGGTGGTGGCTCATTGAGTCTTGTTAACGGTATTACACTTTCTGATTTTACACTTAATACGATAGCACAAGCAACAAATATTAACTTTGAAGCACTTGCTACAATAGAAATTACTTGGCCATACGGACATGGTATTGTTCCAGGCGACACATTTATTGTTGATATTAATTCAGATGATGGTGGAACCAATAATCATGCATTAGCGGCTGGTTCTTTTATTGCTATCAATGTTCCTTCAAATAGAAAAATTAGGTATAATACAAGAGCTCCTGGAAATATTAGGGAATTTGACGGTACTTCGACAGAAGATAAGATACAAGGTAACGTTTATCTAAGACCAGATTCATTCTTTATTCATAGACCATATGATGGTGGTGTACAACTTGGAACAGGTGGTCCTCAACATGGTGCCCAAGCAATAAGACAATCCAAAAAGTACATCAGATACCAGTCAGGTAAAGGTATTATGTACACAACAGGTGCACTTTTTGCCCCATCCTATGATGTTAGATCAGTTACTTCAACTGGCATAGAAATAGGTTCTACATTAACCATTGTCACTGATGATAATGATCATGGTGCCCAGGTCGGTGGTAAGATTAGATTGATTGGAGTTGAAACAGCTGGATTTAACGGCGAGTACCAAGTTACACAGATTGTTGATGAAAGAACTTTACGATGCTTATCTACTAGAAGACTAGGTTCAACTAACGCTGTATTAGGATTTGCGGCACAAATGACTGTTGTTGGTTGGCATGGTGCCACAGTACGTTCAGGAATATTTGATGATCAAAATGGTATATATTGGGAATATGACGGCACCAATGTTACTGTTGCTCAGCGTACAAGCACCAAACAAATAGCAGGAACAGTTCAAGTAAATCCAGATTCCAACTATATTGTTGGTAACAACACAAGATTCAGGGATCAATTAAAAGCAGGTGACAGAATTGTTATTAAAGGAATGACTCATGTGGTTTCAAGTGTTGATTCACAAACACAAATAACAGTTACACCAGACTATAGAGGTGTTAATATTGCTTATGCGGCCAAGGTAAATCTAATTACAGACAAGAAAGTTTTACAAGAAGAATGGAACTTGGATAAACTAGACGGTACTGGTGGTAGTGGATACAACATGGACGTAAGATACATGCAGATGATTGGTATTCAATACAGTTGGTACGGTGCTGGTTTTATAGACTGGATGGTTAGAGGTGCTGATGGTAACTTTGTGTTCTGTCATAGAATGCGTAATTCAAACGTTAATACTGAAGCATTTATGAGATCAGGTAACTTGCCTGTGCGTTATGAAGTAACAAATGAAGGTGCTTTTGAAAGATTGAGAACAGACATAACTGATACACAAACAACTATACCTTTGGTAGAGTCTAAGTTCTTTCCAGATTCAGGCACAGTGTACATTGACAACGAACTTATTACATATACCACTATAAATCATACTACAAAAGAACTTACAAACTGTACTAGAGGCACGTCACTTACAAACTTCCAAGCTGGTGCTACTAGACAATACAATGCAGGTCCGGCAGTGGCACACGAAGCTAGAACGGGTGTGGTTTTAATTAGTAACACTATAACACCACTTATATCACATTGGGGTTCAGCGTTTATCACAGATGGTTTATTTGATGAAGATAGAGGTTATATCTTCTCATATACAGAATCAGGAATCAATGTTACCACTACAAGACAAACTGCTTTCTTAATAAGACTAGCACCAAGTGTATCTAACGCTATTGTTGGTGACTTGGGAGATAGAGAACTTTTAAACAGAGCTCAGTTGCTTATGCAAGGTTTAGAGATTACATCAGATGGTGTTGATCCTGCCAATAATGCAAACGTGATTACCGGTGGTATTGTTATTGAGGGTATCCTTAATCCACAAAACTATCCACTCAATCCAAATGACATTGGTTGGACAGGGTTGTCAGGACTAGCACAAGGTGGCCAGCCAAGTTTTGCACAGGTTGCCTCGGGTGCGAGTGTTAACTGGAACTCAGGTGATACAGCAACCTACTCACAAGTAGCAGTCATGACACAGGTTACAACAACAGCACAATTAATGCCATGGTGGTCATTTAGAACAAATAGAAGCTATGCATATTTTGATGCAACAAGTTGGGAAACTGCTAACCTATCAGTTGGTGATGAAGTTAACGCAGATGGTGGAGGTAATGAGTACTTCCCACAAGGTACAACAATTCAATCAATTGTTGACCAAAGTATTTACGGAAGATACTTGGTTTACTTCTCACAAAACTCGAATTCAAACTCAAGCAATGGTGCAACGCAAACATTCCAAAAAGGTGGAGACACGATTAATCCAGCATCAGTTTTATTCTTAAAGTCAGCTTGGGACGCCGGTGGAGCAAAGTCAGGCACTGAGATTGGTGACTCAAGCGGTGATCCAACAGACCAAGGCGATATCACAATGCCAGCGGGATCTTACGTATCTAATGTTGAAGGACCGTTGCTATTTGGTAACCAAGGATCCGGTGGAATTGAATACTATAAAGTATCATTCAATAATGCGTTCCAGGGTACAGTAAGTCCAGGTGATCAGATTAACTTTACATTCCAGCAACCACCTTATGCACAGCCAGGTGAAACAGTATTTTCATTTATTGCTTCTCCAGGTGAAAGATCAACACTTGATTTGATGCAGTTGAAAGAACTTACAAATACAACATTAGGTGGTAGAGGTACATTCCCGAACGGACCGGATGTGTTAGCTATTAACATTTATAAAACAACGGGTGCGGCAACCAATGCTAACATAATTGTTAAATGGGGCGAAGCACAGGCTTAAAGGATTTTACAATGAACTTAAAAAACTTTTCTTCAATTAACGAATGTTTAAATTATGTTGCAGTAAAACATTTTGAATTTTTTGATGCACAAGGTTCGATGAACGATGCATACTTTTGGGAAATCAAAGATATGTTGAAACGCAGTAATCTATCTAGTTGGATTGAAAAAGATGATGCCTTGAGAGCTATATATAAACCAATACTAGACGATATCATTAATGCAGAAAGACCTCTAGCAAAAACGAGATTACAAAATCATTATAAAGTTATGGTAAAACTTTGGGAGAAGTTTCCGATTTAGGTTCTTCTTTGCCTTGGCTGTCACCAGGCCATATTCTAAAATTATCTTCGACTGAGTCCGCTGTACTTACTTCTGTAATTGAGCTTCCTGGTTCCATACACACTAACTGATGTGGTTGTAATGGTGGATTGTGCCATGTATCACCACTTCTTAATTCTTGTTCATTTAGTTTTGCTGACTCAGTATCTATCCAACGAAGTAAAAATCGTCCGTTGTTCACAAACCAAGACTCGTCCTTTTGCTTATGAAAGTGCATTGAAAATTTAGATCCTACCTTTTCAAACACCATAATTTTACCACAGTACAAATCATTGGTTGCCCAAATAAGTTCATATCCCCAACCTTTTTCTACTTTACCATGTAATCTAGCCATTTTTTAAGATATCCTTTAAGTATTCTTCTACGGTAATCCAATGCCTTATTGGTATAGTATTATGTAGCTTGGCATTATCCGCACAGGTATATTCCTGATACTGTCCAACCAAATGTTTTGGCATATCTATTTCTTTTATGGTAGCACCTGTTTGTTTTGCAACAAGTTCTGCTACGCTTTTTATGTCAATAGCTTTGCTAGTGCCTAAGTTAAATATACCACTTACATCTTGTGACATCATTTCTTCATGTATCCTACATACGTCATATACACATACCAAATCTCTTTTGTAGTTTTCGCTATTCTTAAACAATTTAATTTCGTTATGCAAAGATGCTTGTTCCTGAAACTTGCTTACCATACTTTGTTGATCACCTTTATGTCCTTCTCCTGGACCATATACATTGAAATATCTAAAACTTTGCACAAGCATACCGAAGTCGTTAATGCTATTGTCCTTTAAAAATTTATCAACAAGATATTTGCTCCAGGCATACGGTGTTTGTGGATACACAGGGTCATCTTCATTAAAAGATTTATTAGGCCCATACACTGCGGCTGTACTTGCAAGTTGTATATTTGTCTGATAATTATCGCAAATTTGTAACAGTCTCATGGTAAATTCATAATTATGTTTCCAAATTTTATCTACATCACGTTCTGTAGTGTCAGAAATTGCACCACAATGCACTACCCAATCATATTGTTCAACACTGGGTACAACATTTTCTACCCAATCAAAACCTTCTACTTCGTGACCTTTATGAGTGAAGTATTGACACAGGTGACTTCCTATAAAACCTTTGTAACCTGTTACTAAAATTTTCATTACGTTCTATTTCCTCGCAGAGCAAAAAATAATCCACCAACCCATAGCAGTACATGTAGATTGTCATAAAGTAAGACATCCCAAAAACTTGTAGGTTCTCCTATCCATATCACTCCAGTCATTATACAACATATTGTAATACCACTAAACCTTGTTAGCATATCACCTATATCAGGAATATAACATCTATCTAGTATTGGAAACCATGGCTTTGTAAGTAATCCACCTACTAGTAGTCCTATACCTCCACCCAATTCTCCGTATGCAACAAACCACCAAACTAAAACTGGTAATCCAAAGTCAGCGGCTGTTTCTGCATCTACAGGTAATTTGTCTAAACCTTGTTGTATAAAAATTATAGCAATTGGTATTCTAAATAACCAATGGCTCAGACAGAATTCTGGGATTTTATTAAGTTTTTCAAATATATTCATTGTTGAATCTTTCCTATTGTTTTGGTAGTGCTGACACCTTGTACCGTTGGAAATATCTTTACCTCAGCAAGATTGTTTCCTATCACTGTTTCAAAACTATAGTCTCCCCCTTTGACAATGATATCGGGTTGGTATTCTTTTATTTTATTTAACGGAGTATCCTCTTCAAACACTACAACCTGGTCCACCCAAGGTAGTGTTTCTAGCTGAGCTTTACGTTCATTAACATCGTTAATGGGTCTAGTTTCACCTTTTAAGCGTTTTACACTGGCATCATTGTTAATCCCAACTATGAGTTTATCTCCTTGCTTACTAGCATATTTTAATAATTCAAAATGTCCTTTATGTAAAACATCAAACACACCATTAGTCCAAACTGTAGTTTTTCTTTTCAAATCTCTTGGAGTAATTACAGTTGTACCTTGCCTTTCTACAGCCCTAGCGGCGGCATAACAAGCAGTTTCACACGCTTGAAAAACGTCTTGTCCTTCATGTAAGCAATGAGCTATTACTGCCAACACTGTGTCTCCGGCTCCTGTAACATCTACTATTTGATTGGTTGGTTCTTTAAAGTGTTTGTACCTTGTATCTTCACAAAGCACATGCATTCCGTTTGAGCCGTCAGTAACGACTAACCACTGCCAATTATGTTTTCTCATAATATTACCAGCATCTATCTCGTCAAACTCTCCAAACCATTCTACATATTCTTTCATGTTTGGCTTTACAAGATATGCACCATCATAAAAATATTCATTTTGTTTTGGATCTACCAAGACTTTTACTTTACGAAATAATTGACTTACTGTGTTAGCTTTTACTGTGCCTTTAGCATAATCACTTACGCAAACAATATCTTTAGTATCTAAATTTTTTGTTAAATTATCAATAATAGTATCTTGTGTATATATGCGTTCTCTATCCCAACGCATTACCTGTTGTCCATTTTGACCAACAAATCTTGTTTTAGTTGATGTCATTTCAGCATCATTTTCGATGAAGCAATTTATTTTTGTTTTACGTAGAAGTTCTTGTAATTTGTTACCTTCCTTATCATTGGCGACACAACTATATAATTCTACATTTTTATTGATGCTAGATAAATTTGTTGCTAAATTACCAGCACCACCGATGCTGTATGTGTATTCATCTTCTTTCATTACAAGAATAGGTGCCTCTGGACTTACTCGATCACAGGATCCATAGATCCATCGATCTAGCATGATATCACCGTAGATTTTTATCATTGCATGTCTTTCACAAACTCTGTATTGTCAGGTAGATCTTTGCTTACTTTATCGAATTCAGTTACATGATGCATGTATGATGTATGGCCTACCACCATATCATTGTTGTACATAATTTCTTTTTGGCACACTTCGGGTGTCAAAGCACCTGTACCAGCTAACACATAACTCCATAATGGCCAACCTGCACTACCTTCTTGTCTAGGAAATAAAGTTGCGTTTGGCACTCTATGTTTACAAACTTCATGCATACTTTTTACAAAGTCAGTTTTTGTATGACCGGCATCAATGTATTTCCAAAACTCTGTATCGTTACGTCCACAGGTATAATGAGCAACTAGAAAATCTTTCATTGTGTCATATAAGTGTGCATTGGTTTTATTGTACTCGTCAACTGTACCTTTATTACAAGTATCTTCTCTTTGTGTGCCTAAGCAACCAAAAATAAAATGTTTTAATTGCATGATTGTAGTGTGAATACTTGTTGCTTCTAAAGGTTCAGCAAAGGCGGCACACAGTCCAATAGATAAAACGTTTTTAATCCATAACGTTTCTTGTCTTCCACTATCAAATGTTAATAATCTTATTGGATCTATTTTTTTACCTATAGTTTGTTCTAGTTCTTCTTGTGCTTTATCGGGTGTTACAAAGTCTGCACAAAATACGTATCCACAACCTCTCCTGTTAAGTGTAGGAATTTGCCAACACCATCCATTCTTTTGTGCCCATGCATTTGTAACAGGTTCAATTACTTCATCGTCCTCATAAGGTAATAGAAAAGGCAATGCACTGTTGACTGGTAAATTTTCTCTGTAGCTTTTCCATTTGCCACCAACTGCTTTCATTAACACTTGATTGAAACCACTAGCATCAATAAACATGTCACCTTCAACAGTCTGTCCGTTACTTAATTTTAATTTTGTGACCCAACCTTTTTCTTTATCTTTTATTACATGATCAACTTCGCTGTCAATATGTTTTACAGTGTTTGATATTTTCTTAAAATATTTTCCTACCTTGTGTGCATCAAAATGATATGCATGATTACCTGCATCTTCAACAAAACTATTTTTATTATGATGTATTTTATATCCGAGTTCTGTTGCAAGATGTAATAAATTTTGATCTCTAAATCCTAAAGCATGTTGAAATACAATATCGCATCTATCATTAGATGTAGGTGTACCATCTATAGGACCATAGTAATGGCTCTTTGTATCTTTGTTCCAACCTATGTGTTTTATACCTAATTTAATCGTAGCATCACATTCTTTTACAAAATCTTTTTCCACACAACCTAAATTCCACATTTCATTTTGCACAATATTTGTAAGCGATCCAGTGCTTCCTTCACCTGCACCTATGATTCCGATCTTTGAACTTTCAATTACTGTTACTGTATGCTCTGGTCGTATGCGAGATATCATCAATGCGGCCAACCATCCGGCTGTACCACCTCCAACAATAACTATTTTCATCTACCACTCCCTAAATTATCAATGTATACCTTGTGATCAACACATCTGTCTTTACGTCTTTGTTCCTCTGCATAAAAATCAAGCAATTTATTTTCTGCAATTTCAGTTACAAAACTTGTTTTATCTGGATTAAATTCAAATTCTAATTGTGCCATCCATGCAAACCAACTACTAGGGTGAAAGATAGTGTTGCTGTTTTGAGTTTGTATTGCAACATGTTTTCTAAATCCGTGATCCTTCATTACGTCTTCCATCCATAATTGGTAGGCACTTGGCTTGTGATTTTGTTTTACATGATCCCAAAATTTACTAGTCAATTCTGTTTTACTGTAATGCATATTAACAAAATCAATTGCGTTTTCATAGTAACAACCTAGTTTTATGTTATAGTAATTTCTATCATTATCATCACTATATCCTATACGCAGTCTTTCTTCTAAATGTCTAATGCCTTTTATCATGCAACTTAGGCCAGTTGATTCTAAAGGTTCAATAAAACCTCCGCTTAATCCTATTGAAACGACATTACCTTCCCAAAAGTTTTTACTATAAAAAGGTGTCCAATCAATAATACGTGTATCTTCTTTTTTAATTCTTCCTTGCCAATAGTCAACAAAATAATCCTGTGCCTGTTCTGGATCTGTAATATCTCTTTTGAAAACTAAACCTGATCCTATGCGATCTTGTGTTGGAATCTTCCATAACCATCCATGATCAACAGCATCACAAATAACATAAGGAACAAATTCACTGTCATCTTTGTAGTCTACTCTACCAGCAACCGCTGTATCACAAAACAGTCTGTCAGATAAATCAACACGCTTTTGTTTCTTCAATAAACTTTTAAATCCTGTGCAATCAATAAAAAGGTCAGCATGTATTTCATTACCGTCCTTTAATAAAAGAGATTGTACTTCTTGGTTTTCTTTTCTTACTTCTACAACATCCTGTTTGATTATTTCAATGTGTGGAGTTATACAGCTTTGTATGTATTGTACCAATGCTCCACAATCCAAATGATAAGCGTAACTGCTCATGTCATTGGGATCAATTTTGTTATGCCTTACTGCACTGTCGTACATCATAATGGCATAATCTTTGTAGTCATAGTTTGTGTTAGCACACCAATAATCCCATACATCAGCATCATGTTGTATGTCATGGTAGTTTATAAAGAAAGGATGCCATACTTCATGTCCTTTACGTAACCAATTTGGAAAAAGTATGCCTGCTTTGACAGTTGCTCTACAGGCTGGTATCCAATCTTCTCTGTTGAATCCTGCATCTGTCATGAAAAGATCAAAATCTAAAATGGTAGCTTCACCTACTCCTACTGGATCACCGTGTGTCTTGTCGACCATGGTAATATGATGTTTAGGCAACTTGTTTTTTAGATATGCGGCTGTCATCCAACCAGCACTTCCTCCACCTACTATTACTATTTTCATACTAAACTATCTCTATCATGTCTTGCCATAAACTTATCATACCATGTAACACCGAGGTTGGTGGTTTCAATTGCATCACTGTGTGGCATACTTATTATGTTTCGTATATGTTCGTCCTTGTCAAAGCCCTGTTGTAAGGCTTCTAGTTCCAATTTTGGTATCCGATTTAAATCAGAATGTGTTGGATATCCCATTTGTATCAACCACAGTTGCCAATTAGGTGGGTGAAACAGTGTCAGTGAATGCACTCTGCTGTAGAAACTTCTGTTTGGATCCTTCAACCAACGTTCGTAGTATAGGTGCTTTTTAGATTTTACATGTGTGTCCTTTACCCAACGCCAAAATGGTGTATCCCATTCCGTATCAGCATAGTGGCTGTTAATGAAATCCACAGCATCGTCGTACCAATCCATCATGTAATTGTTGTAAACTTTGATTCTTTTTTCGTCATACCATTGTTGTGGGATAAGATTTGCTAGATGTTTTACGCCTTCGGTCATGCTGGCCAGCCCGGTACTCTCTAATGGTTCAATGAATCCACCACTTAGGCCAATTGAAACAACATTTTTCTCCCAAAAATTCTTGCTGTAGTATGGATGCCAATCAATTACCTTCATGTCTTCTGGTTTTATTCTGCCATTCCAATGTTCACTAAAGTATTGTTTTGCTGTGTCTACATCTGTGATATCTCTGTTGAATACCATACCACTGCCTATGCGGGACTGTGTAGGAATCTTCCATATCCATCCGTGATCCACAGCAGGACAATTTACATATGGCACACGTTCTTTTTCTACATCTTCATAAGGTACATGTCCTGCCACAGCAGTATTTGTAAACAGTCGTCCTTCTCCAAGCAGTTCAACCCTGTCTTGTTGTTTTAATATAGAAGCAAATCCTGTGCAATCAATGAAAAAGTCACCTTTGTGTTTTTGCCCATTTGCCAACTCAAGTTCTGTTATGTATCCTTCGTTGTCCTTTACAACTTTTACTACTTCACTTTTAATGATTGTTATGTCATTTTGACACAGCTCTTGTAAACGTTTTACCATTTTTCCACAGTCTATGTGATAAGCTAGAGTAGTGTATGCATGATGTATATCAATCTTGTTGTTCATATTGGTTGTATAACTAGGTATTGCTTTTTCTTGGAATGTATCACGCTTACCAAGATCACACCATACATCATAATGTGTAATGGACTTATCAATGTATGACCTGTTTAGATAAAAAGGATGCCATACTGTGTTTCCAGGCTTTCTCCAACCAGGAAAGTTTATGCCAGACTTGTATGTTGCATCTATTTCCTTGAACCAATCCGTTGTAGATAATCCACACTCACGCATAAAACTAGGAAACGTCAACACAGTTGCTTCACCTACACCTATGGGTGTGCCTACTTCCTTGTCAATCACTGTAAGGGGAACGTCCCACATGTTATTTCTTATGTAAGCCGCGGCAAGCCAGGCCGCTGAACCTCCACCTACTATTGTAATTGATGTGATATCCTTCATCTATTTCTCCAACAGTGTGATTAAATCAAATACTGTTTTTAGTTTAGTTTGATTAGTTTTATTTTGTAAAGTATTTCTTAATCCCATGTGTAATGGTTTAGGCCATTTGCCAAAACTCACCCATGCAAAGCCGTCATGTTCTTCATTTAGCTGTGGTATAAATTCATCTTTGATAACACAAAGATATGTGTGAAACTGAAACTTTGCGTCTGTGCTTACAAATGTTTCTAACGGAATTGTCTTTACTATTTCAGGAGTCTTTCCAATTTCTTCTGTAATTTCACGTTGTAATGCAGGCCAAGGCGATTCGTTTTTTCCATTAGTACCGCCTACTAATCCCCAAACATTCTTCTGTTTACTTTGTGTCCTGTGCAGTAATAAAAATCTCTTGCTACTAAGAGAATAGAAGAGAGCACCACTACATACTATTTCTTCACTCATGTAAATAATTATCTTAAAGTGTTAGAGCCCAAGTACCCTTTTGATATTCGCCTTCCCAGGATAATATCCATTCTGTACCTGTCCATCTATATTGCACACCAGTGTTTAAATTGGTGATATACTTGGTAGTTGTTCCATCATCTGTACTAGCATCAAAAACTATATGCCATTTTGTGCCATCCCATTCTACAATGTCATTTTCACCTGCAACAAATTCGGTATTATCTACGTTTTTCCATGCATCTGGTCCGTCATAACTAGCACTACTTACATTAGCACTAGTGTTAATTGGACCTAATAACAGCAATCTTAAACCTGCTGTTTTGCTTGTTGAAGGGTTAAATTTCAAAGGATCAACAATGAAATCTACTGAGCCTTGATTATTTCTTCCACTTGGTGTTGTAAGATTTGTGTTTGTAGGTATAGTATCATCGTCCCAGTTGATTGTAAGTTTTGTTCTATCTAATTCATTTATAGTAATAAAACCATTCACACTAATACTTGCACTTTCTCCTGAAAGTAATTTACGTTTTAACTGTAACTGTGAAAGTCCTGCTCTGTATGTGCCAGGTAATGCTTCTACAACTTGATCCCATTGTACCTTACCAACTACTCCCCTATCAATTAGTTGAGCTTCTGTTCCCATAACTAGTAGATCATAATCTTTATATGTAGTTACACCGATGTTTATACCTGATCTTTCAGTTCGATCTAATTGCTTATCCATCTTAGGTTGGTTTGGTTCACTATCGCTGTAGGCAGAAAGCTCAGGCATTGTGTTACCTAATTCTATAGTGCCTTTACTTTCATCAAAAATACTCATTACAACACTTGTAATTACTCCTAGCTTTTTTACTTTTGCCGGCAAGTTTAAATAGATAGGCGTTGTAAATCCTAATGTTCCAACATCTATTTCTGATTCTGTACCAATTGGTATAGATCTATTTGTAAAATTAATTGTAGTAAGTTCAACAGCAGACAAACTACTCCAATCTACATAGTTGTCTGTTGTCTGTATTTCTAAACTTGGGTTGAACAGCATAAGTATCTGTTCCATAATTTGTAATTTCTGTTCTGTATTTGTACTCCAAATATCTAAGTTTACATTTAGTGTGTAAGGAGTTGGCATTATTCTTTCAACAGTATAATTCTTTCCTTGTGTGTTCAAATATTCTTTTGCAGTATTATCATAAGCTCTTTCTCTTATGTGTACTTTGTGTACAAAAGAAGCATCTGCGGTTCTTGTTCTGTCCTGTTCTAAGCCAGTAACATATACAGCCATTCTTGGAGCAGATGGAATCTTGTTTTCTGAATTGTCACGTAGTATGTGTCCAACTTGTCTTGTAATATCTCCGTACATCACAGGTATTTGTACTAATTTTCCGTCTCCATCTTTGTAAGAAAAGTTACTAAACAATCTAATGAGCTGTGTAATATATCTACGTATTTGTCCGTCGTAAAAATGTTGCATTAATTATCTGCCTTAGGTTTTAGTGCTTGGGATAAACTTTGTCTTTCAGTAACATTTTCACCAGCAATTTTACTTGTATTTGTGTTATTTACAAACCCAGTTTTATGAGTATTTCTTGTATCTGTATTTGTTAGTGTCATACGTACATTATCTTCCATTTTTACCCATCGTTGTCCATCATATCTAAATAATCTATTAGGTAATAAATCTGTTCTCAAGAAATAATCTCCTTTGGCACTAGATGTTGGAAAACTTATTCCACTGCCAAATGCTTCTCCGTTAGGTGGTATACCATCACCAAGCAAGTAACCATCATATCCTGTTCTTTCTGGTGTTTGGTTTATTCTATCTGCTAGTTCGTTTTGTGTACTTGCATCTAAGTCCGTTATATCTGTTGTGACAAGTTCAGTTACCCCTCTATCATCAACTTGCAATGTGTATAAATTGGTAGTATCATATCCAGATGATTTAGAATCTGCCTCGGCTTGTTGCAATACAGCATTGTTTACCTGCATTTCTTTTTCATATGTTGACAACACATCTCGTAGTGTTTGTGAAGATCCTTCTTCTGAAGGTAAATCTAATATATCTTTAAATTCTTGTGAGTCGTAAATTTGTTTCATTTTGACTCTGTACAAATGTGGATACCAACTTTGTGAAAATCCTTCTGACGCACGATTGACATCTTCTACAACAAAATATCTTTTCAATGCTACACTAAAATCATTTAGAGCATGATCGTCTTTTAAGTGTGGTAATTCTATTACATCACCTGACATAATTTTTCTACCCAAAGTTTTTACACTGTAATTTATAGGTAATGTCATAAAAACAATATCATTTTGTAAGAATAAACCAAATTGACTCATGTTGAAATCAACATCTGCAACATTGTAAATGCCACGTAATGTATAGATATCAGGATCGTATTTTCTATCCCTATTTTCTAAAAATAGCATGTCCTGTATATTGGTTTCTTTTACAGCATCATAACGAGGTTGTGTTGCTGTAGCATCTGCTTCTTCTGGATTTTTAGGTCCTAGGTATTTGTGGACAAATACATCTGTACCACCCACAGTAAACATCTCTGTAATGGTTTTATCTAAAAAAGCGTAATCTTTACCCTTTTCAGGTTTATATAAACTCAGTCTTGGCATAACGTAAGTATTTATCCGAGCATAAATACTGTAGCGGAGAACGTGTATGGCAAATAATCTAAAGACAAAAAAGCAAGAAGTTTTCAAGTATGTAGAGCTTAATCTAGGTGGAGGAATGATAGATGTGGAGCTTGATCCTGATCATTATGAAACTGCACTGGAGGCCGCACTAGCAAAATTCAGACAAAGATCTGATAATTCGGTAGAAGAGTCATATATTTTCTTACCTACAGTAATTGATCAAAATGAATACACTTTACCCAACGAAATTGTAGAAGTAAGAAAACTGTTTAGAAGAAGTATTGGTTCAAGAACAGGTGGCGGAGATGGTGGCACCTTATTTGAACCTTTTAATTTAGCTTACACAAATACATATCTACTAGCAAGTTCTAACATGGGTGGTTTAGCAACTTACAATGCTTTTGCAGGATACCAAGAATTAGTTGGTAGAATGTTTGGTTCATTCATAGAATTCAAATGGAATACTGTAAATAAAAAATTAACACTTTTACAAAGACCAAGAGCAGAAGAAGACATACTTTTGTATTGTTATAACTACAGGCCGGATTTTGAATTGCTTGATGATTACTTGGCAAAACAATGGTTAAAAGATTATACACTCGCAAAGTGTAAGTACATGCTTGGCGAAGCTAGAAGTAAGTTTGCTACTATTGCCGGGCCGCAGGGTGGTTCTGCCTTAAACGGTGATGCATTAAAATCAGAAGCACAAGCTGAAATGGAAAAACTTGAAACAGATGTTTCCACACAAGTTGGTGGAGGCGTAGGTTATGGTTTCACAATTGGCTAAAAATCACTTGACAACCTCAAAATAATCTAGTATACTAATTAGTATTACATAAGGACTCGCTATGATAATTGGTTTATGTGGACTAATAGGATCTGGTAAAGGTACTGTTGCAGATATCCTAGTAGATGAACATAATTTTGAAAAAATAAGTTTTGCTGATAAGCTAAAAGATGCTGTATCTGTTTTATTTGATTGGGACAGAGCTATGCTAGAAGGGGAAACTTCTGAAAGCAGGGTATGGCGTGAGCAAGAAGATAGTTTTTGGACAAAAGAAACAGGAAGAAAGATAACACCAAGATTAGTATTGCAAGAGTTTGGAACAGATTGTATGCGAAATGGTTTTTTCGACGGTGTGTGGGTAAGTTTTGTTAGGAAAAAGATAATTGAAAATCCGGAACAAAATTTTTGTATTCCTGATGTTAGATTTACAAACGAAGCAGAAATAATAAAAGGTATGGGCGGAAAAATATGGTGCGTAAAACGTGGTCCAGACCCTTTATGGTTTCGTCAATATGTAGATCTAGACATAGAACCAACAGATGTACATCCAAGTGAATGGCGTTGGGCTAAAGTTTCATTTGATCATAACATATATAACGAAGGAACTATTGACGATCTTAAAAGTCAGGTACAAGGTCGCCTTGCTTCCACTTTACGCCTTGCTTCTGCAGAAGTCGTTGGCAATTAGCACATATAGTTTTTAGATTATTATAATGAACGTTAGTTAATTTACCGTCAATATGATACACGTTAAACTGCTCTGGTTGGCCTTTAAATCCACATTTTTCACAAGCTGTTTTTTGTCTATATCCTGACTTATACCAAGCAGGTACTCCATAACCTTTGCCGTTGTGAATGCATGATTCACATTGTTTCCTATAATACACTTTACCTGCTTTCTTATAGTTGATAGCGGCAGGCTTTATCTTACAATATTCGCATAAAGGACGCATAACGTATTTAGCACACCTTTTTACCACCTTTAATCGAGTGTTTTCTATCTATTTTTTGTCAAATTCGTATAAATACTTTTAACAGTTGTTGACTATTACAGGAGAAAATACAATGGCATTAATATCACCAGGTGTACAAGTAAGCGTAATTGATGAAAGCTTCTACACACCAGCGGAACCGGGTACTACTCCTATGCTTTTTGTTGTGTCTGCACAAGACAAGAAAAATGCATCAGGAACAGGTACAGCAAGAGGAACTACCAAAGCAAACGCAGGAGTACCTTTCTTAATTACATCACAAAGAGATTTAGCAGACACCTTCGGAGATCCAGTCTTCAAAGTTGATACAAATAACAATCCTATCAACGGTGGCGAATTAAACGAATATGGATTACAAGCGGCATACTCATATCTAGGTGTAAGCAACAGAGCGTTTGTAACTAGAGCAGACATTGACCTTGCTGAAGTTGAGCCAAGTGCATCAGCACCTATGGCGGCACCAGCAGATGGTACATATTGGTTTGATACAGCTTTAACAAAATACGGAATATTTGAATGGAACGGTAATCCAGCAACTGTAACTGGTGGTCAGTCATTTACTAATAAAGTTCCAATCGTTATTACTTCCAAAACACAGCTTGTAGGAGAATCAAACACAGGAAATCCAAAAGGCTCAGTTGGAGCAATTGGTGACTATGCTGTAGTAACAACAACAACTTTAAACAAAGTGTTCTACAAAAACAAAAGCGGAACATGGGTAAAAGTAGGAACAGCTGATTGGGTTAAGAGTTGGCCAACAATTACAGGCACAGCGGCAAACCCAACTTTAACAAACGGACAAACTATCATTATAAATGGTACTACTGTATCATTATCTGGCACAACTGTTCAAGCAATGGAAACTGCGATTGACAGTGCAGGTATTACTGGTGTTTCATCCGCAGTAATTGATGGAAAGATCAATATTTACAGTGATGGTTCATCAACTACAGACGGTTCAACAGATGATGATGGTGCTATTGTTATTAGTGCAGGAAACACAGGTACATTACTTGCTGACTTAGGTATTACAGCAGGAACTTATTATGCACCTGCTTTAGAAATTGCACCACATACACAAGTGCCAGGCTTTAAGACAGCAGATACAAAATCAAGACCAACTGGATCTGTATGGTTAAAGACTACAGATGCAAATCTTGGTGCTAACTATAAAGTTAAAGAATGGAATGAAACAACTAAACTTTGGGTTGATAAATCAGCACCATTATACAAAACACATAATGAGGCATTATTCAACCTAGATAAATCAGGTGGTGGAATTAATCTAGCACTTGAGCAAATCTATATCCAAGTACACACAACACTTGCTGAAAACGAAGAACTAGACTTTACATTGTTCACAAGAAATGCAAGTGGATCAACTAAAATTACATCTTCGGCAGTGACTGCAAGTTCTTTAAGTTCAGGCACTTATGCATTTACTTTAGCTGAAAGTATTGTTGGACAATCTGCATTAAATAGCGGACAGGTTATCAGTGTAACGGCGGCAGGAGCGGCTAGTGATGCTGATACTATTGCTGATGCCATTAACGCAGGCGGATTCACAAACATAGTTGCAAGTGTAGATGCAAGTAATAGAGTAGTAATTGAGCATAACGACGGTGGTGAAATTAGAATTAAAGACACTGGCGGAGCATTAGCGGCAATCGGATTTAGTGCATACAATTATTCTACTAAATTAGGTACAGCGAACTTGTACACTGCTCCAGCAGGAGATACAGCGTACGACTTCCATGCATCAAACTGGAAAATCTTAACTTACACAGCAGGAGCAAACGCTCCTATGGCTCTAACAGCAGACAATAGACTATGGTATAGTTCAATTGTTGATGAAGTAGATATTATGGTACACGATGGTCAAACTTGGAAAGGTTATGCTAACGTATACAGTGACGCTGATCCAAATGGACCAATTGTAAGTGCTACAGAACCTACTCAGCAATCAGATACAACACCATTAGTAACAGGTGATATTTGGGTATCAACTGCTGACTTAGAAACATATCCACAAGTACACAAGTACAATGCTGATCTTCAGAAATGGTTAGCTTTAGATGAAAGCGATCAAACAACAGAAGATGGTATACTTTTTGCTGATGCAAGATTTGGTACAAGTGGCGGAACGGCTACAGAAGCTCCAACAGGTACTATTAAAGAATTACTTGTAAGTGACTTCTTAGATACAGACGCTCCAGATCCAGCATTATATCCAAAAGGTATGTTACTATGGAACTTACGTAGAAGCGGATTCAATGTTAAGAAATTCAGAAGAAACTATATAGACGTTACACAGAAAAACATCAGAATGGGTGACGTAAGTATGGCAACATACTATCCACACAGATGGGTAACTGAATCAGCTAATCAACCAGATGGTGCAGGTAGCTTTGGACGTAAAGCACAAAGAAAAGTAATCATTCAAGCTCTACAGGCAATGGTTAACAGTAACCAAGAAATTAGAGACGATGAATCAAGATTATTTAACGTAATGGCATGTCCAGGTTATCCAGAACTAATTGGTGAAATGATTGCATTAAACAATGATAGAGGATTGACAGCATTTATCGTTGGCGACTCTCCGGTAAGATTGAAGTCAGATGCTACAACATTAAACAACTGGGGCAACAACGTTGCGTTAGCAGTTGAGGACAATGATAGCGGATTGGTAAGCAGAGATGAATACTTAGGTGTATTTTATCCTAGCTTGTTTACAAGTGACAATGCAGGTAACAACGTAGTTGTACCGCCAAGTCACGGTATGCTTAGAACATTAGCATTAAGTGACCAAGTATCGTTTCCATGGTTTGCACCAGCAGGAACGAGACGTGGTGGCATTACAAATGCTAGTGCGGCAGGTTTTGTAGACGCAGAAGGAGAGTTTAAATCAATCGCACTTAACGAAGGACAGCGTGATACTTTGTATGCGTTGAACGTAAACCCAATTACATTCTTGACAGGCGCAGGACTTGTAAACTTTGGCCAAAAAACAAGAGCCAGAAATGCAAGTGCGTTAGATAGAATTAACGTAGCTAGATTGGTAATTTACTTAAGATCACAACTTAAGAAACTAGCGAAACCATATATCTTTGAACCAAATGATAAAATCACACGTGATGAAATCAAGGCTCAAACAGATAGCTTGATGCTTGAACTTGTTTCACAAAGAGCTTTATATGACTTCTTAGTAGTTTGTGATGAGTCAAATAACACTCCAGCTAGAATTGATAGAAACGAACTTTATTTGGACATTGCAATAGAACCAGTAAAAGCAGTGGAATTCATTTACATTCCATTAAGGCTTAAAAATACTGGAGAAATAGCAGGACTCTAAACGGATAAATAAAAGTAATAGGAGCATATAGATGGCAATATCAACACTTTCAAAATTGACAGTACCTTTAGATAGCAATGCGAGTGCATCAAATCAAGGACTGTTAATGCCCAAACTATCATACCGTTTTAGGGTATCGTTAGAAAATTTCGGAGTATCAAGTCCAACTACAGAACTAACCAAGCAGGTAATGGATGTAACTAGACCGAACGTATCGTTCGAACAAATGACAGTTGACATTTATAACTCAAAAGTTTTCCTTGCAGGAAAACATACTTGGGAGCCTATTACACTTAACTTGCGTGAAGATGTTAGCAACAACGTACAAAAACTTGTTGGTGAACAACTACAGAAACAATTTGATTTCTTTGAAATGTCAAGTGCGGCATCAGGAAGTGATTACAAATTCGTAACAAGAATTGAAATACTTGATGGTGGTAATGGAGCAAATGCTCCGTCAGTGCTTGAAACATTTGAACTTTATGGTTGCTATGTTGAAAGTGCAAACTATAACACATTAAACTATGCTGAATCAAATCCTGTTACTGTAACATTAAACATTAGATACGATAATGCTATACAGACTCCACAAGGTACAGGAGTAGGAACAGCTATTGGACGTACAATTAACACTGCCATTACTGGCGGCGGTTCAACGTAATATTTCCAACCGATAAATTAAGGGCCTAAGGGCCCTTTTTTTATGACCTTATTATATACCCACTTAATTACATAGGATAAATATTAGTATGAGCTTCTTGAATGGATTTTTAGACAATGTAGTATCTGGGTCTCTTAACCCAAAAGGTAACCTGGCGGATTATGCTCACGCTGGAAGATTATACGTTGATGACAGTCACAGGTTATCTCCTAAAGTTAAATTTCTATATCATGTAAGTTTTAATATTAATTCACAAGCATCAAGTATAATACCACAACTATCACAAAAGCACACAAATGAACTTAACATGCTTGTAAAATCTGTTCAATTACCTGCTTTCAATGTTCAAACAGATGTGAAGCATCAGTACAATAGAAAACGTGTAATACAAAAAAGAATAGATTACAATCCAGTACAGATTATTTTTCATGATGATTCCTTTGGTGTTACAACGGCAATGTGGGAAGCATACTATAGATACTACTATAGAGATGGTAATTATACTAAGACTCAACCAGCAGGTTCTCCAGATCCTACTATTAGAGAGTATAAACAATACAATAGAGGAAGTATATTTGGTGCTAGACAGTATAGATACGGTTTAGATAACGATAGCTTTGCACCTTTTTTTAACAGTATCACAGTTTACCAAATGTCAAGAAAAAGGTATACAGCTTTTACATTGGTAAATCCAATAATTGCACAATGGCAACATGATACAATGGATAATTCAGCCAGTGAACCTGTGCAAAATGTTATGTCATTAGAATATGAAACTGTACATTACAGTAGAGGACCAATCAGCAGTGAACCAAAAGGATTTGGCGTTGAACATTATGATAAAACACCTAGTCCTAATTCATTAGCAGGTGGAGGAGCCGCTAGTTTGTTAGGTGTTGGTGGAGTTATAGCAGGTGGTGGCGCTGTGTTGGCAGACATCCAAGGCGGTAATGTGAGTTTTGGTACAGTTCTAAAAGCGGCAAACACATTACAAAATGCAAGAGGATTAACTTCATCTGGTATAGGAGGTGAGTTGTTAAGCGGTGCAATCGGAGCCATAGGTAGAACTACCGGCGTTGATGTAAGTGGTGTGGCCAATGTTGCATTTCCAAAAGGTGGTGGAGGAGGCGGTGGCCTAGGTACATTACTAACAGCAGGACTGGCAGTAGGCGGTGCAAGTTTATTAGCTAACAGTGGAAGTAGTGGTGCTTCAACAAGTAGCACATCAAGTTCAGATGCCAATGCAAATAGTGGACCTGATTTTAGTTCAAACGATTACATAGGACCTTAAAATGAGCCAAGTAAATTTACCAAAAAAACAAGCAACAGATAATGCAGATAAAACCAAAAGATATTTCAATTCTTTTTATGGTTATCAATTAGAATTTCCAAGCAATGACGTAGATGCAGTAATTGGATTCTTAGAAGGAAAAGGTTTTGACAAAGTGGCGGCTCAGTCCACAGGATCAATAATTTTACAACAAGCAAAAATAGATGGAATAAAAGTTTTTGAAATTTTAGATACATTAAAAACAATGGATAAAATACAATTAAGTTATGCAGTAGCACAAGTGTTAAATTTTAACAGACAAAAAATCAGCACACTTGGCTTTAGAGTAAAAGACGAAACTTCCCCGCTAGAATCACGAAACATTATGGGATAAACCATGTCAAAATGGGCCCAAGGAAAATACAATCTAAAACATCCAGACAAATATGTAGGACGTAAAACTCCAACATACAGATCAAGTTGGGAGTTCGCTTTTATGCGTTTCTGTGATGAAAATCCTGCTGTTCAAACATGGGCAAGTGAGGCAGTAAAAATCCCCTATAAAAATCCGCTGACCGGTAGACATACAATATACGTACCAGACTTTTTTATACAATATAAAGATAAAAAAGGTAAAAATATGGTAGAATTAATAGAAATAAAACCAGACAGTCAAGCATTCAAAGAATCATTAGGAAAAAATAAGCATAATCAAGCCGCTTATGTTATGAACATGGCAAAATGGGAGGCCGCAAACGCATTTGCCAAAAGTAAAGGAATCAAATTTAGAGTTATCACAGAAAAGGACATGTTCCATCAGGGCAGGCGATAAATAATATTAGCAGTTAATGGATAGTTAAATGAAAAAATTGGAAGAACTTCTAGACTTACCTGATTCAAAAGAGATTATTAAACAAGAACAGGAAAAAGCAAAACAAGATGTAGTTTCACAACAAAATGATACTTTACGTGATATTGCAGAAATGGACAAAATTGCCAGTGCATTACCAGCCGTCAAAGGTTTAGGAGAAATGGCAGATAAAGAATTGAATGAAGTTGCTGACAAGGCCATGAATGCATATGAAGATCTAATGGATTTGGGTATGAATGTTGAATCAAGATACAGTGGCAGAGTGTTTGAAGTTGCAGGTAGTATGCTCAAAACTGGATTAGATGCCAAGGTTGCGAAACTAGATAAAAAACTAAAAATGGTTGAATTGCAACTTAAGAAAGAGAAACTAGACAAAGACGGAAAAGTTGATGAAGGAAATATCGTTCAAGGAGAGGGATATATAGTAACAGACCGTAATAGTTTGCTTGAAAAACTAAAGAATATGGATAAATAATATTAAGGACGGGATTATGTTTGAAAAATATTTAAATGAAGCTAAAAAAATATACGAATTTTCTGTAGGAGTAGCAGGTGAACTGCCTGAAGGTTTCGCCGATGAACTAGAAAAGTGTTTACAAAGATATAGTGTTGCATCAATGGGTTCAGGAAAGAAAACACCAATTCAAGAACGTCCATTAGACTTTCCACAATTACAAAATTGTGAAGTAACATACTGGGATGTTGGATTAAACTATCCTACAACTCCGCAAGTTTTACAAGAATATATTGCACAATGTTGCGAGTGTGATTCAGCTTCCGTTATTGTTAGAACAGCATCTGATCCTGGTATGGCTTATCAGGAAGATACCGAAGAAACTCCTTACGTTTCCAAATTAGAAACAGAGGAGATGGAACAAGCTGATCCTAAGGCTCAAGATCATGTAGGATCAAATCGTGTTATGGAACTTCTAAAAGAATTAGAAAGCTCTAGAAACGAAAGAGAAAATGATCCAATTGGCGATATCAAGCCCGGTGATACAAAAGATATCAGCGATAAAATAGGAACAACATCACCTATAGGGAGTAAGTAATATGAATATGAAAGATATGATTCAGCAGATGACAAATATCGAGACTGAAGAAAAATCAAAAAAACAAAAAATTAACGAGTCAGCGTCAATGAATATTTCAATGACAGCAGACGATGCCAGTCAAGTTGGACAACTTATGGCAATGATGCGTAATGCAGGAATGGATCCAAAACCAGTAGCGGCTGATATGCCAATGCCAATGAGAAAAGACATTGATAAATTTAGAAGCATTGTAGACAAACCATCATGTGGTGATCCAATGCCAATACCAGGTGCGGCCAATGATGATCCTAAGATTCCAGGCAAAGATGATGTACCAGGAGACATGGATCTTAAAGCTGGTGTAGTTGGTAAGGCATTAGCAGGTACTGGAGGAGCAGTGGCGGCAGATGCACTCGATAAAGCAACTGGCGGTGTAGCATCTAAGGCCGGAGCAGGCGCAGGCATGAAGGCCGGCACAGCTATTGGTGGAGCATTAGGTGGTCCAGCAGGAGCGGCAGTTGGCGGAGCATTAGGTGGTGCAGTTGGTAGTCAGTTACCTAAGGCGGCTGGTGCAATGGCAGGTTCTTCAATGGTTGACGACATGGAGGCAGAAGGTGATTATGCAAATTCACCAGACGAGCAATATCGTCCAGCATCAGATGTAATTAATCCTCCAACAAACGATTTAAACAAATCCAAAAAATCATATCCAAAAGTAGCTGGAGGAGATAATCCTATGGCACTTGCAGATAGAATCAAAGAAGAATTATCTTCTTTATACAAAGAATACAAGTAATCCCCCCAGATTCAAATAGGCTCTTCGGAGCCTATTTTTTTGGTTAAATAATCATATGAGCAAGAGTTTAGACGGTGTATTAACCAAAAAAGCAAACACACGTGAATCTTTCACTGAACAGCAAATAGCTGATCTAAAAGCGTGTGCTGATCCAGATACCGGATACTTATATTTCTGTAATCACTTTTTTAACATACAGCATCCTGTTGAAGGAAAGATGTTATTTGAGCCTTTTGATTATCAAGAACGTCTTTTAGAAAGTTATCATAATCATAGATTCAATATAAACATGTTACCTAGACAAAGCGGTAAGACAACTACTGCCGCAGGATATCTTTTATGGTATGCTATGTTTCATCCAGATCAAACAATACTAATTGCCGCTCACAAGTATACAGGTGCTCAAGAAATAATGCAACGAGTAAGATATGGTTATGAACTATGTCCAGACTTTATTAGAGCTGGCGTTGTAAACTATAACAAAGGATCAATGGAGTTTGAAAACGGGTCTCGTATTGTTAGTGCTACAACTACAGGAAACACTGGTAGAGGTATGTCTATTTCTTTATTATATTGCGATGAGTTTGCTTTTGTGGCACCAACTATAGCAGATGAATTTTGGACTTCGATATCTCCTACACTTGCTACAGGTGGTAGAGCAATTATTACATCAACACCTAACTCAGACGAAGATACATTTGCAGTGATATGGAAAGAAAGTCAAAATAAATTTGATGCAAATGGTAATGAACAAAGTGTGGGTATAAATGGCTTTCATGGTTTTACAGCAAAATGGGACGAACATCCTGATAGAGATGAAAAATGGAAAGAAGCAGAATTAGGTAGAATCGGTGAAGAAAGATTTAGACGTGAATATGGTTGTGAATTCCTTGTTTACGATGAAACACTTATTAATGCCATTAAACTTTCTAGCTTAGAAGGAAATGATCCTCAAATGAACATGGGGCAAACACGTTGGTATGGCAAACCAAAAAGCACAGAAAACTATGTTGTTGCATTAGATCCTAGTATGGGTACAGGAGGCGATTATGCGGCCATTCAGGTATTTGAAATACCGACATACAAACAGGTAGCAGAATGGAGACACAATGAAACTCCCATTCCTGCTCAGATAAGAATACTAAAAGATATTTGTAAATATATTCAGGAAAACACAGGAAATGCAAATAACATTTATTGGAGTGTAGAAAATAATGCTATAGGTGAAGCGGCTCTGATTGTCATAAATGATTTTGGTGAGGAAAATATTCCAGGACTTTTTATAAGTGAACCTATGCGAAAAGGTCATGTGCGTAAATTTAGAAAAGGATTTAATACTACACACCAAACAAAGATTAGTGCTTGTTCAAGAATGAAAACAATGATTGAAAATAATCAACTACATTTGAACAGCAAAGCCCTTATAACAGAACTTAAAAATTTTGTAGCAACAGGCACAAGTTATAAAGCAAAAGTAGGACAAACAGATGATTTGATCAGTGCTACGTTGCTATCAATAAGAATGATGAGTGTGTTAAAAGACTGGGATCCACGCATTTACAACACATTTACACAAGCAGAAGGAGATGATCCTATACAACCACCTATGCCTATATACGTAACAGGCGGTTTAGGATAAATATTAATATGAAAAACCTTGACACAGTAGCAAAAGAACTTTTTAATAAGATTAGGGGTAGATATCCCTCTATTACAGTAGGAGACGATTCTGCTACTATAACTAATAGACCTAATGATGCTAGGTTTTTTGAATTTGATTATGCAAATGG
>CENW01014018.1_pt1 | contig 48884 bp, 72 predicted proteins | sample 530241 | NCBI WGS metagenome assembly CENW01 (sample SAMEA2619818, study PRJEB7988) | marine metagenome | isolation source: saline water (ENVO:00002010), including | reverse complement strand
TCGTAACCATTACTACCATTTATTGTAAACGAACAAGTAGTTGTAGGGTTACCATTTGGTAATGGATATGTATTATCTGTAGCACCTGCGTCTGTAACAGCTACTGTTATAGGATAACTTATGTTTAATAAACCAGATTCATCTTTTATTGTTGCAGATCCATTACTACCTGGTACAATTTTTATTTCAGGTAAACCATCTGTAGCTGATGCTGGTATAGTTGGTGCAAAACCGCTTGTTTGATTTAAACCATATGCAATACCCCAAGTAAGATCATCATATTGTTTAGACACATCAGCTGTACCGTTTACAGCATTTAATGTAAATAAGTCTATAATACCAGCATCTGTTCCTACTACACCTGTTGCAGGACAATTTTGTATTATAGGAGATTTGTTTAATAATCTTTGATCAAAGGTTAATATTGTTTTAGTTCCAAAGTTAGGGTTTGTTGAAGCATTACCATCTAAATTTTCTACTTCAAAAGTAAAAGTAAAGCTATCATTATCAATAGATTCTTCACCAAAATAAAAATAAGAATCGTTTATAAATATTTGATAACTAACAGGCGATACGCTTGAGTTTTTTACTAATTTAAATTTATTAGAAACATCTTCACCGTTGTTATTAACAACTTGAAAACCAGGTTGTTGTGTTGTTGGCATAGCAGTTCCAGATGTAGCAACTGCTCCAGCTATATTACTGTTTTGTACTACTGTTTTTAATCCTGCAGCATCTTCAGTATAAGGGAAAAATGGTTTAGCCACAGCTGTAGCATAACTTCCACTATAAACCACATTAGGAGATTGACCAGGAGCTATATCTTCAAATAAATTAAATGTCCAGCTAGATGGTGGATTACTACTTGTATCTGTTGTAAATCCTTTTATACCTGCTGTTGTTTGTATAGCTTCATTTAGCTCGGCTATTGTACCTGTTGTAGATGTTTCCCAATATATATCTAATCTTGATTCAGTAGGTATTGTTTCATATATACTTAACCAAGTATTAACAGCTGTTGTACCTGAAGCAGGAACTGTAGATCCAACAGCTTGATTTATAGATACTCTAGCCATTGATGGGTTAGAAGCTGTTTGATATATAGATCCAAACTTTATATTGGTAGTATTATCAAACAAATCATTTTGATCACTAATTGTAGCAACTGTATCAGGTAAAGCAATATTTGTAGCTGTGTTTATAGGGTTAAATTGATAATTATTTAAAGGTTGAGCTATTGAAGAAGGTGCTACTCTACCAAATAAACGAACAGAACTTCTAAATTGTTTTTGTTCTGGACCTACTTCTGTAAGATCTCTTGGTACTTTATTTATATTATCATTTAATAAAGTTATATAAGACACAGATCCAGCTACATCTGGATCATCTGTAACAGGAGGATAAAAATTCATTAAACCAGGAAGATACACATTATAATAATCTTGCTCTGTTTGTTTAACCACTATTTTATAACTATACCAACCTAAAGGATTATAACTTGCACTTGTAGGATCACCATTATATAAACCTGGCCAACCGCTTTGTGTGTTAGCTTGAAATTCAGGTATGATCTCATTAAATAATACTTTAATAGAATCTCCTGGCCATGTGTTTATATTATTATCTGCATTATTAGTACTAGATACGGTATTATAAGGAAAATATATTGTATCACCTAATAAAGTTAAATTATCTTCATCTGTTCCTTGACTTGTTGCTGATGATAATATTGTAGTAGATGATCTACCATATTTATCAGATAAAACAACACCAACTTGATAGTTTCTATTTTGTTTAATAGTGTGCATTGGATACTCTCTAGATGATGTTTTATAAAGAGGAGCCGGAACAGTAGGATCATCTGTTACAAAATTTGTATATTTTTCTGATACAGCTACATTATAGTTTAAAGTTTCTGGCGGCGTGTGTTTGTTTTGAAAGTTACTATATACAACTCTATTACTTATTATTTCTTGTCCTAAAGCTCTAACAGGTGCTTTATCATAAACTCTTATTAATTCGCTTTCAGGTAAAGTTTTATAAGGTTTAGTACTTTGATAATTAAAAGGTATTACATTACCAGCACCACCAAGTTCTGCATAACCACCAGTTCCTTCCCAGGATATAGCATCTACTACTTGAACAGCTAAAGCATCTGATTCTTTATATAGTATTTCTATTTCTTCAATTTTTAACTTTGTAAACAGCTCATTAGCAGGTATATGATTATTGTTTTCATCTAATGGTGTAGGTATTTGTAATATAATATTATTAACTTTATTTTCCATAAAATCAACTACCGTACTTCTGAACGTAGATTGTTCATCAGTAGTCATACCTGTAGGAGTTGTATTATTTAAAAAATAACCATCTTGTTTAGGTATAAAAGCAGCTTGCGTAAATGGTGCCATAATAGAATATTCACCTGTATCATATTTAAATCTATAACTAAACTTTACAAATTTATCCTCTAAAAAATCAGGATCTCCATTAAACTTAGGGTTATAATTAGGATTTGTTGTTAGACCAGGATAATCTGCATTATATGTTCCACCTGGATTCATTTTACTACTAGCATCTAACATGCTGGTTACATAATAGTTAGGTGTAGATATATTGGTAAGGGTGTTCTGATTAAAATATATAGTAGTACCAGAAGGTATATCTTGAGTTACAGTTGCTAAAGGTGTACCAGCCGCTATGTTAGCAACATCAATTATAGTCATTTGATTACCATTAGCAAAACTTTGTAATACTGAGTTAGCTGGTATACCAGGTACAGTTGCACCGTTTGCATCTACAGCTGTAATAGTAGCTCCTACTAAAGTTTTAGGATCTGTTCCTAATGTAGCAGCAATACCTAAACGATTATCAGATGTTATTAATATAGTACTACTTCCTGTAGAAGTTATACCATCTGTGATAGCTGAACCTCCATTAGGTAAAAATGCTGATTCTCTTTTGTAATATAAATTTATAGGTTGAAAAGGAGCATACGTTGCAACAGATATTTGGTCTTCTGTTGTATAATATCCTGCTTCTTTAGTTACATCTATTCTTCTTGGTTGATTTCTATTGTCAGTCCAAAATAAAATATTTTCTAACAAGTTAACACCTATAATTGGTTTGTTTTTAGAAAAATTTAAAAACGCACCACTTAATAATTTAGTAGAAACACCTGTAGCTACGTTATAAACATACACATAATTATTAGCTGTAGTAGAATAATTAAGTGATTGTGGTGTATATGTATATGTATTTGTGTTTACTGTTTCATCATAGTCAGTTAGGAATATATATATGTTCGTACTCACTTCGTCTGTATAAAAACCAATTGTTTCTAAGTCACAGTTACAACCACTTAAAGTTCTATAATCTTGTATTTCAATATTACCTAATACATTTTCTAACGCTCCAACGTCGGCACCTTCTGATTTACTTACTTGTATATTAACTCCTTCACGATATTCACCATTTGGTAAAAGCCTGGCATCCAGGTCTTTATTCATTTTGGACTTAATAAAAGCATTTTTAACTTCTGCCATTTAATTTAGTTTTTAAGCCATTTAGATTTACCTCTCATAATCTGAATAAACTCATTAGATTTTATATTAGATAATCTTATTTTTGCGTTTCTTAGTTTTGCACTTTTTTCTTTTTGTAATCTTCTTATTATATATTCAGGTTGATTTATTCTACTTGCTAATATTGCGTGACTTAAATAAGCGTATACAGCTTCTTCTGCTAGCTTTGGAACTCGCATGTCTTGATCATATGCAAGACCATCTGAAACATATTCTAAAACAATTAATTTTTCTTTTAAATCACTAGAAAAAGAAAACTTACCATCTCTATCATTAATAGTAAACCAACCGTTCATTTGAGCTCTTTCTGGTTGTAATCCATACATTTGACCATAACCATATAAACCATATCCGTAATAACCATATAAACCATCTGATATAAGTCTACCTGTTATATCATCTCTTATTTCTTGTAATATTTCATTATTTTGTTCTCTGTATCTTTCTTCTGTTAATGAAGTACCACTTAAATTTCTACCATCATTATCTTGTGTGGCAACACCATTAGTATCTTGAATAGGTTTACTATAAGGATTAATTGTTAATGAATTAGGATAAATAGGGTGTTTTAAACCGTTTTCATCTATCCAAGAAACATTAACATAATTAACGTAGTCTTGAGGTATTGGAACACTTAAACTATCTGGTATAGTAAGTTCTTGAGATTTAATACTTCTTAAAGTATCATAGCTAAATTCTTGTAAAGCTCTTTTAGTGTGAAAAATAACATCTGTTCTTTTAACACTAGGTATAAGCTTACCAGCCCCTACATAAGCTACTAAAAAATTTGTTACAAGCTCTGCAACTCTTATGTATGAATAACTATTATAATTTTCTTGTACAACTTTACCTAAAGCATCTTTGTTACCATAATTACCACCACCTTGAGTTAAAAGCTGTATAACTACATAAGTACCAGCAGCTTGAGCTGGTAACGTAAATGTATTATTTACTACTGTATAATCTGTTGTATATTCTGTAAACGTACCTGTTGCTCCTGTTGAACTTGTATATAATCTAAAATTATTATCATTATATGCTTCTTTTGTAGGATCAGAACTTCCAAATGTTATATCTGTATCAAAAGTAGCTTTAAAAATAGTTTGATTTTCAGTAGCAATAAAAATTTGACTTCCTGCATAATATTGTGCGTTTGTCTCAGTAATTAAACCTCCGTTTGGTTGTGACATAGTTTATTATATTTTTTCGTTCTGTTCATTTATAGCAACTTGCTGTGAAGCATCTTGTACTATTTGTGGATCTCTTATTATAACTCCAGCATATTTTAAAATTTGAAGTATAACATTAGTTTGTTCTGATTCATGTAACTCAAAATTACGAGAACCTGTTGGTGCGTTTGTTGGATTATAATCAGCGTTATTATATACATATTGACCCAGAGTACCTACATCAAAACCCCATATTGGATTATTAGGTTTTCTAATATAATCTAACTGTATATCACCATCTGTAACTATAGTTGTTGGTTTAACATATAGTTTATTATCTTCATATAAATATGCAGGAAAAGTTGTTGAAGGTTTTGTTAACAAAGACTTGTCTACTTGATAAAACTCTTGTCTATCTAATCTTTGTACTTCTGTTTCATTATTATATAAAACTGTACCTAATCTATAAAGATCTACAGTGTTACCATATGAGTCTGAAGTTGGTGGTACCCAATAAGAAAGTGTACCTGAGGTAACATAAGAAGCGTTACCAAATGTTTTAAATATAGCTATTTTTTCATCTAAATTTTTTACTCTATCAGCATAATCTGTGTCTGTTTGTGGAACACGTATTTGCTGGTTCATGTCTTCAAAATATTTTTCAAATATTTCTAGTTGTACTTGTGTTCCTAAACTATTAAACTCAGTTGGTGTTATATAACCTCTTTGTTCTTTATTTAGTATAAGTAAAACAGTTTGATATACCGTATTTACGTTTATAGCCATGTGTATTTTTTATTATAATAAAGGAGGCGTTACACCTCCCTTATTAGTATTACATATTAAGAAAGTTTTTTCTCTATAGACTTGTATATATCAAGTCCTTCATCTGTCTTAAAAAATTGTGCCATTGCTGAATATGGGTGTTCATCAAATGGTACGGTCATTAATTTTTTATTATTAGATGCCCAGTGGAAAGTTTTTTGATCTGAACTTAAGGTTATTATACCTGCTTCAGTTGCTTTTATTGCAAAGTTTCTTAATTGAACATTATCATCGTTAGCTAAATCTAAAAACAGCTTTGCGTTCTTTTTAGCAAACACTAATAAATCTCTTTTAATTTCCTTAGAACTCATTTCAGATACCTTAGATCCAACCTCTACTCTTAATATAGCTTCTGCTTGATCAATATCAACTGTTCTTGCCATATTTAAAGCATCTATTTCCATTTCAAGATCTATTAAATCATCTTCAGCTTCTATTACTTCATCAACTTCTCTATATCTTTTATTTTTTAAAGGGTGATATAAAGATAATATTTTTTGAAGAGCTTGATCTTCTTTTTTTACAAATAAAGAACCATCTCTAAATATTATATGGCCTAATGTTGCTTCTCCTTTTTGTTCATCTTTAAAAGGAGAGTTTTGATTAGTTGCATATCTAATTTCTCTTTGTTCTTTATTTTTTTCATCATACCACAATAGTGAATGCCTAGTTGTGTGTCTTGATGGTATTTTGTATGTTAAAGGACTATAAGGTCCAGTTAAAACATATGTTCTATCTTTTACTTCCCAGCTATCTTTAACAGCTGATTTTTCAATTTTTGTTTTCATGATATAATATAATTAAATAGTTAATGTAAAGGCAGGAGCACCATTAAGATGCTCCTTTCTTTACTAAAAAATTAAATACCTTTGAATAATACAAAGTTATTTGCAGCTTGAGTTACTAAACATCTTTCTGATAGGAAGTTTACTTCCATAGCATCAAGATTAGAAGTGTAAGCACCTCCAGCTGATCCAGTTAACCAAGACTTCATACGTCTGTCTTCTGTTTGAGAAGCTCTATATCTAACGTGTAAGAATGGTCTTCTAATGTTGGTACCTAAAATTTGGTCATAAACAGTTGAAGTACCAGCGGGGATTAATACACCTTCAATTGATTGAGTACCATCAATAGCACCTCTTGTAGAAGCATCATTTAAGTATTTCCAATCAGTTTTGTAGAAGTCATATGAACCTCTTCTGAAACCACTAAATCCAAGATTTAAAGCCATTTCTTCTGAGTTTTCAAATAATCCATAAGCAGTACCACCGTTGCTACCATAAGATACATTAGATAACATATTATCAAAATCTAAAGCTGTAGATCTTTGTAAGAATAACATATTTTCTTCAATAGCACCTTGAGTATCTAGGTTTTTAAGTATTGCATCAAAGTCATCTAAACCAGAAGCCGCAGAAAATCCTACTTCTACGTTACCTCTTGTAGAGATAGCAGCAAAAAGACCTTCAGTACCTTTGAAACCAGCAGCAAATGCATCACCAGCTCCAATGTTAACAGCTTTTTCACCTTCAACACATACCATTTCTAAATAATCTTCAAATCTAAGTCTTGTTTCAGACTCAGCTTTTAAATACCATAAATAACCTGTAGTTCCGTCTTCTGTAGCAACTTCAACCCAACCTATTTGAGCCATATCAGATCCGTTTATTGTATAAACGTTTCTAATTATGATAGGTGAATTGTTGTATTGTTGAAAAGCAGGAGTTACAGTTATTTGTGGTTGAACAGAAGTATTACCTGTTATAGCACCTGCAGCGGCATTAGATGTAGATGCACCTTTAAGAAACTCTGAACCATATACAAATATTTTAAATTTATTTGCATTAATGCTAGCTAAAGTTTGTGCTGTGTAAGGAGCTACGTCAACGTGACCGTTTGCAGTATCTGAATCAGTTACAACACCTTTAAGCTCTGCACCTTGATCATCTAATAAAACTACTGTTGAACCGGGTGAAATAACATTTCTAGTTACACCTGGAGAAGTAGGAGCTGGAACAGTTACTCTTCTTGTTCCGTTGTGAGTACAATTATCATACGCAATATGTAGTCTATTTTGTTCTGACCAAACAACTTGATCTGAAGTCATAGGCATTTCAGCACCTACCATACGTAAAAAACCAGAAAGAGTTCTATTTCCATATCTTTCTACTTCTTGCTCATATATCTCAGGTAGATATTGCTGCGCAAAATCATTATTACCATCTGTAAAAGATAAGTAATTACTGGCTAATAGCTGCTGATTAGGAGCAGGAACTATTGAACCAAATTGTGGAGTTAAAATTCCCATAATTTATTTATTTATTTTTAATTAAACGTTCTTTTCTTTATTTTTAATTTTGAAGAATCAACGCCACTAATTGCTTTTACTCTTAAACCATTAACAAATAATTCACCTGAAGCTGTTTTACGAGGTTCAGTTGATATATTTTTTGATTTAGCTATTTGTTCTTTTATTGCATCGGTTTTTCCTTGCTCATAAAAGTGATTAGCAATAGTATCAGCATTACGTGCGGTAAATAAAGCTTTGTGGTATCCTTTTGCGTCAGTTACATCACCTTTTTCATTTAAGAACGTCTTAATAAAGGTTGATATATCACTTTGACTTTTGGCCACTGATGAAGGGTCTTTAATACCATATCTGAATTTTTTATCTCCTAATTTAAAATCAAAACCTTTGAATTCTTCGTTGAGAAGGTTTTTTGTTTCAGATACAAACCTTTCATGACTAGCTTTACGTACTTTTTGTTCTTCATTATAGCGATTAAAAAAGTCAGTCGCTTTTTGTTGGTCCTGTGTTATGCCGGGTCTCAACTTGATTTCGTCATAATACTTTGTTTTTAGGCCCTCTAAATAGTTTTTGGCTTTCGCTATCTCTTCTTTATAAGCAAGTTTTTTCTTTTTTATATCTCGCTCATCATCCACCTCAGCGTCAAATCTAAAAGAATCTTCAATTATAAAGTTTCTTTCTTCAGCATCTAAATGAGGTTTAGCTTGTTTATAATATTCATGAAGTAATACATCATTATTTATATTTGTATAATCAGCATTTAAACGGGCGTAATCTTGTATATTACCACCTGTTTCTTCCATGAATTTTATTAATTTTTCTATGTTTTCAGGTAACTTTTGTGTTTCAGTTTCCTGTAATACTTTTTCTTGTTCCTGTGAGGTAGTGGTAGTTTCATCGCTTCCTGCCACTCTTGTCTCGTCAGTGTTATCTTCTTCATCTGTTATTAATTGTAAAGGTGAATCAGACTCTTCTTTTATTTCTTCAGATTCTTTTTTATCTGTAACATTTTCGTTGGTGCTTTGTATTTGTTCGTCCACCTTAGAGCTATCTCCGGCTTGTTCGCCCACATCCACCTTCTTTGTTTCTCCGACTGGAATGGCATCTTCTTTTGGTTTTTTAGTTAAATCTACTTTTATTAAATCAGGGATTATTTTTTCTTCACCTAATTGTTTTGGTTTAACAACTTTTTTTATTTTAAAACTACCTTCTTCTTTTGGAGGTGTAGTATCTACAATTTGTTCTTGTTTAGTTTCTTTTACAGGTTCTTCAACCATTGTTTCTTCTTTTTGTGACATAATATAATAATATAAAATTAATAATCTATTGTGGAGCAAACTGCTCTAAACCAAACCCATCTAAATTATCATTACCAGCACTTTCAAAATTTATAGGTAATGTATCATTTTGTCTTTGATTTATTAATTCACTCTCTTGAGTTCCTTGCATTTGTATGCGTTTATCTTTTCTATCTTCTATTTCCGTTTCTTTTTGACGTTTTGTTTGAGATCTCATTTCTTCAAGTTGTATGTTATATCTAAATTCTTCAGCCATTAATTGTTTTTTAATTAATGCTTCTTGCTCCATACGTTGTATTTCAAATTGAGATTTTGCTTGTTCTATTTGAACCTCTGTATCAGCTAATGCTTGATTTTTTTGTACTTCTGCCATGGCTGCTTTTTCAGCTGACTGGGCGTTAGCATTTGCTTGTGCTTGTATATTTTCTAATTGTTGAGCTCTATCTTTTTCTTGCTTTTGTTTTTGTCTTAATTTAAGCATTTGATTAGCAAGTTTAATATTTTTTATTTCTCTTAAATCTATAGCATCTTCTAAACCTATATTTTTAGCTTGCAATGCAATTTGTATACTTTGTTCTAGTTGAGCTTTTTCTTCTTCATCAGGTTCAAGTTCTAAAAATATTCCAAAATCATGTAAAGATAATTTTTCAATTTCTTGTAATGTTGATGTATTAAAACCATTTATACTGTTTATCAAAGACTGTTTAGTTGTTGGAAACTGTAACATGTCTGATACTCTTAAACTAATATTTTCACAAATTCTTACAGTTAAATACATTAAAGCTTGTAATACATGTCTAGTAGCTGTATTAGAATTAGCAGCTGCTAGTTTTTGTAACCCAACTAAAGCGTTTTTATCAGGTGTACTGCCATCTCTTGCTTCATTAAGTCCGGTTACATCTCTTATCATTTGTAAATAATATTGATAAGTTTGTATCATCGACTGTATTTTAGACATACCGGAAGAGGTTTGTAATTCTTGTACAGGCACCTTACCTCTATTTAAATCACCATCTTGAGTTAAAGATCTTCCTACTACGCTACCTGTTTGAAAATACATATTTAATGCTTCAGCAGGATTATAATTTGTTCCATTACCTAAATCAACTTCTGCTAATCCATCAACATCTAAATAAACACCATCAGGTACTAATCTTGATATTACTTGTTGTAATTTTAAATGAGTTAACTGAATCATATCTGCAAAACCAACAGTTTTACTTACAATAGATTCTATACGACCTTGATACATTCTAGGTGAGCTAATAACATAATTCATATTAACTTTAGTTGTATCACCAAAAGGCCTAGTCATGTTTTCACTTAACTCCCATTTTAAAATATTATTACCTAATCCTAAAACTTTAGCACCACTATATAATACTTCTATTGATCTTGATATTCTATTGAAATTATCACTAGGTGGAGGATTAAATGTATCTGGTTTTTCTAATGTTTTTTCTAAACCTTGTTCAGTTTGTTTTATTTTAAAAACTTGATCTTGATATGTTTTATATTCAAAATAAAGTATTTGTACTTGATCTTTAGTATCTTGACCCCACCAAGTATTTTCTAAATATGTATTTCTACCTGGATATTTTTGTATTTCTTCTAATTCTGCATCTGTTAAATAAGGAAACTGTCTTTTAACTTCTGACAAAGACATACTTTTAACTTCACCTACATAATATATATCTTCAAAGTTAGGATCATCAGTATATGAATATACTAAATTAGCTGGATTTACATAGTCTATAGTTATTCCTTCTGATAAATTAAAATCAGTTTTAACACAACCTATACCTAAAACAGTAAGATCATAAGCTAATTGTTTTTTTACTTGATCATACTTGTTATAATCTAAAATATTATTTATAACTTCTTCTTCTGCTACTTCAACACTTTGTTTAAAGTTTAATTGTAAATAAAGATCCAATTCTTCTGTGGTTCCAGGTAAATCATCTGGTGATGCTGACGCAAACAAATTAGCATTAGGACCTAATTGAGCTTGTAATGCTTCAATCATTTCTTTATTTTCAATATCTCTTATAGCGTTTTGAGCAAATGTAGTTTTATTTTTTATAGCAAATGGATCTTGAGCAAAAGATTTTATTTCATAACCTTTTTGTGTCATACCATTTACTACTATATCTACAAACTTAGATAATATAGGAACAGGTTTCCAATCTAAATTCAAATAAGATAAATCACCATTTATAGCTAATTCATCTTTATATTTTTGTACTGGTTGTTCTCCTCTAGCATAAAGTCTTAATCTATTAAAATTTTGAAAATTATTAATATATCTATTTTGACCACTAGAGTTTTTAAACCACTCATATTCAATTGCTTGGGCTACTTGTAAACCATACTCTTTTGACTTTTTCTCTTCTTCAGGTACCACCTGATCTGGAAAAGCACTGTTATAGTTAATATTAACCATTAATTTAGTATTTTTGAAGTTACTCCTTTATTATTATACTTTTTAAAGTCTAAAGGTAAATTATTTATAGTTCTTTTTACTGTAGGCGTGTATCTATTTTTATTACAAGCCATAATAGCTAAACCAGAACTTATTGAAGCATCATGTTTAGTTCTATTATTCATATTAAACTTAGCCCAATCTTCTAGTGTTCTTTGAAAATACATATCACCATATCTTTCATTGTTAAATCCAATAAAATTTTCAATATAGTCTTCTATTGCAGCAGCATGTGCTTGTTTTATATCTTCACTTGAATTAGGTATACCACCTATTTCTCTTTCGGTAATAGATAATTTATTATATACTTTATCAGGACGATTCATAGAATATCCTCTATAACCTCTTCTTTTTAAATAATATAATAATCTAGGTTTATTATTTTCTGCAAGTAATGGCATACCATAAAAAACTAAAGCCATTAAAACATCTTCAAAAAATATTTCCGCTGTTTGAGGCCTTGCAATATATTCTAAAAAAAATAAATTAGGTGGTACATCTTCCATTGAAAACTTAGTTAAACCGTGTAAAGAAGCTTTAGATCCTCTACCATCAACAGTTCCTGAAATATCATATGGATCACAACCAAATGCGCCTGTATGATCATTTCCTGGATATTTTATACCGTTTTTTATAATATATTTATTTTGTAAATCACTGTTTGGTACCCATGAAATTAAAAACCTACCATTATTATTAGGTATAAATATAACTCTAGTATCTTTAATTCCATTTTCCCATTGAAAATTACCTTTTGTAATTACATTCGTGTTTTTTAAATCTTCATTATAATCAATTTGTTCATAAATTTTAGTTAGATTAAATAAAGATTGTTTTGCTTCATCTCTAAAAGCATGTTTTTCTGTTCGTGGAAACTGACGATAAAATTCGTTTAAACCATCTTGATCGTTTTTTAATCCTTCAACTTCATTTTCCCAGTGTGAGATAACACCGATGTCAATGTTGGATCCATCAATACTTTTGACTGGTTTTTTTGGAGTTTCGAATACAGGAAACCCATAAGCGTTAAGGTATCCTTCGTAATTCCATTCCATAGGTATGAACAAACTATATAATCCTGAATTAGTCTGTCCGTTGCGGTTTCTTTTTGTGACATCTGATGCATCATACAGTTTTTTAAAATTATTACCTCCTTTATCTAAAGCATTAGATGTAGAACCCATCATACATCTACCTATAATTCTACTACCTAATCTTAATGTCGTCTTCGTGACCCTCCAGTTGTTGAGGATGTTGTCTGGTCTCTCCCATTTACCCGATTCATCATGGGCGAGTAATTTGAGTTTCTCCCCGTCGTACGAGTTATCACCGGTGTTCTTCCAGTCGATCGTGGTGTCGAGCCCAACGAGTTCCTCGGGACGTTCGTTCTGATCAATCTTTCGCCTTGTGAATTTTGAGGCCGGTACCCTGTATGCCAATTCAGTTTTGGGGCGATCCATACCGTCCTGAATGGGTTTAAAGAAAAATGGGTAGTTGACAGATATTGGTACAACTTTGTCTGTAAACATTTTCTTTGCATCAGCTCCAGTCTTTGAAAGTATCCCATACCGTGAATCACTTGATATTGTTGCCTGATGTACCAATTCTGACGAAGCCATAAATGAAAATCCGGATCTTCTATTCTTGAGATAGCACAATCCATATGACCTGGTATCCAACTTACATGCCTCCCAGAAGATAAAGAAAATTCTGTTGGCTTCTCTAAACTCTGCGTTCCCAACATCAATTTTTGTCCACTGCAAGTACATATAATGAGAACCAGTAATATAAGTAGGAACACCATTGTTATAGAAACAAAAGCCTTCTTCACGTCTTTTAAATTCTTCATCAATATAGTCATACCAAGTGTTTTTAAAATCTAATGATGTTTGATTCCAATCAAAAACTGTTTTAAGTTTTGATAATTCTTTAGGGTATTCAAATATTTCCCAGTATTGATCTGTTTTATTTTTAGATCTTTTATAAGCTTTTTCAACTAAAGGTAAAGCTATTTTTAAATTTTGTACTTCATATATCTCACCTATTTTACCTGTTTTACTTATAACAACAACATCATGTTCTTTGTTATAACCTGGTTTCCATTTTTTATACCTATTATTATTTTTTATAATTTTAGGTTTTATATGATCAGGTAAAATTTTATATAAAGTGTTTGTATACATTATCTTGATCTTCCTTCAGCAAAGCCTCCAAAACTAGAAGCTTTAGTGTTTTTATTAATAGAATTAATTATATTTTCTTCTTCTTCAATTCTTGATAATATTTCAAAAGCATCAAATATAGCTAGTTTTTTTGTAGCAGCTGCGTTTTTTAATCTATCAGCTGATACATCATCTTCTGAATCTACAATTTTTTCTTTAGCTACTTTTATTAATTCTTCAACTGCTTTTTGCCCAGCTTGGATTATACGTTTTTTTGTTTTGTTTGTTTCCATATTTAAATAAAATATCATTTGATTCCATACAATATAAAAGTTCATTATCTATAATAAACTCAAACTCTCTATTACTTTTAAACCCAACGAGATCTCCTGTATTAATTTTAAGGGCTTCTAATGTGCTATTTGTATATTTTAATATTCCAGTATTTTTTACTAATTTAGTATTTTTATATGTATCTTTTTCTAATACTGGTTTTACAAAACAATAATCAGCGTTTGTTTTCCACTCTTTTTTATAATACATATAAACTTGAGATGGGTGTGCAAAATATAAATCGTCCTTAAAAAACTTAGTGCTATTTACTGATTTGCCTTTTAAATTATAATATCTTCTAAATAAATTATGATGTACTATAATTGTGTCACCCTTTTTTATGTTTGTTTTATAAGCAAGAGGAACAGAAACTACTTCAGCGTGTCTATTTATAAATTTATGATTTGATATGCTTGAATTAAGTATAAGTTCTGTATTGTTTATTTTTAATTTATTATTATATCTTTCACCTACAGGTTTTATAATAAATTGATATATACTATTCATTAATATTCTAAATCATATTCAACAGATACTGCCATTTGAGAATTAAATTTTTTCCAAGGCAATACCTCATCGTCTTTTTTTATAAAAATATTATATGATTGACTTTCTTCATCACATAATATATGTGAAATAGTATGACCACCATATACTTGTTGGCCTACAGCATAGTGCATAGCGTCATTTTTATAATCAGATCCAATACTGATTTTTCTTATAACATTACTCACTTTTTTTTGTTTTTTCTTCTATAGGCGTACATGTACCGTCTTCTAAGTTAATATTTACAGCACCATATTCTTTTTCTAATTCTACTTTAAACTCTTCTACTTTTTCCACAACGCCTGCATATTTGTGTAGTAATCCGTGTTTTTGAGTTTCTAAAAACCCCACATCTTTTAATATTTGAGCAATTTCTTCTTGTTGTTTTCTAATAGTAGCTAGTTGATTATCTGTAAGCTTTTTAGCTTCTTTTGTTTTTTTTGTCATTTGATTAAATTTAAATTAATAATTATTGTTATAACAGCGCTATAATTTCTGTTGCTGTTGTTTCTGTATCACTTGTTAAATTATATACCCTTGATACAGCAAAGGGTAAAATTGTGCTTGCTGCTATACTTTTTACTATTATAGGTTGTGAGTCAGACGCTAACGTTAATTTTATATCACCTGTACCTCCTACATATAAAGCAGGTTTTTTCTCATTAAATATACCGCTTGGTCTTTCTAAATCACCTCCAGCAATAGTAGCTGTAAGAGCTCCTGTTATTCCTGTTGAACCAAAAGCTAAATTTAATGAGGCTAAACTAAATTCTATTGTTTGTCCAGAACCACCAACATTTGGTCCTTGGTTTGCAACAGTAACACTAGTTACCGCACCAGCTCCATCTGTAGCAACTAAAAACGTTGCGCCTAAAGTAACACCTCTTGGTATACTTACTGTTTCAAGACTAGCAGCTCCAGGATATGTACCTCCAGTGGCATATACAATAGCGCTACTACTTGCTGGTAAACCAGCTATAGTATTAGTAGATAAATTACTTAATGCAGCTGCTTTTAGTGTTTTAGATTCTTGCAACTCTATTCCACCGGTTGCAAAATCACTTAAATTATTTTGATAATATCCCATTTTTATTTTACTTTGTCTTTTATTTTTTCATAAGTTCTAAGTCCACCTAATCCTAACATACCTAATAGTACAGTCATTAAATGTTCCATTTGTAGTGGTGGTGGTACGTCTGTTGATTTTGTAATCCATATAAATAAATCACGAATAACAAAATTATACGCTAAAGCAAAACCACATATCCAACCTACAAAAGGTCGCCACCCCGCAACAAATAAAGTTCTATGCGAGGCTTCAACCATATTGATTTTTGTTTGTAATTCTATTAATTTTTCTGGATCAAGTTCTTTACCTTTAATGGCTTCTCTTATTTCCCAAGCTAAACCTCCAGCGACAGATTTTCTACCATCACCTCCTTTAAGAAGACCTAGTAGTAATTTCCACATGTCTATTCTTTATAACCTAATTTATTCATAGGTGGTTTTCCATAAGCATGAAATGGTTGACCGTGTTTAGGCAGACCATCTTTTTTCATACTACCCATTTTTTTCATAGGATGATGAGCTTTAAGTGGACCATATTTAGACATACCTCTGCTAGTTGCATCTTTATCTACTGGCATATCTTCCATAAGATCTTTTTTTTCTTGAGCTACACCTTCTTGTCTAAAAGCACTGTTACTCATGTGCTTCATTATAGGATGTACTTGACTTACTGATTTATTTCCTTTTCCCATTTTATTATTTTTTATTTGCATCTTTTTCCCATTGCAAAGTTGGACTACCCTCTTTCATTTTTGATCTGGCATAACGTTTACCTCTATAATAAACATATTTATCGTCATAATCTAAAATACCATCTTTCATTTGTTTGATATGTACTTCTTCATGTTTGATAACATCTTCTCTTTGCTTTGGATCTGTTATTTTTTTATTAATTAATATATTTCCATTTCTATCCGCTTTACCTAAAACACCTTCTTCTAAAGCTACTTCATGTATTGGAGTAGAATAATTAGGATAAGGTCTATTTATTTTAAAAGCCATTATTGTTTATATGGAAACATTTTATTCAACGCTTCTTTACGTGATTGACAACCACAAGGAATATTAAGACCTTCGCTGACTTTATCAACAATGGTCTTAATACCTGTTTTAGTAGTAAACTTTTCTATTGAATCGCCTAATCCTTGTGACTTCATAATACTATGCGTATGTTACTGCACTAAAGTACATTTGTAGCGGAGTAGCCGCTTGATCTTTACCTAGTTGTACAGTAGAAGAAACACCACCTGGGTTAGCAGTTAATGCTTTATTTACCGCATTGTAAATAGTATTAGGTTGACCAGTAGTAAGCGTTGGGTTTACAGATCCATCAGTATCTGCATGAACAGCAAACGTAGCTGTTTTTGGATTTGTAGCGTCTGGTGTGCCAATAGCTGATTGCTTGTAGCTAACAACTAAAGTTTTTGCATTTTGTCCAGTGTTACCTGTAGCTGCGATTTTAGCTATATCTTCAATGTTAATTAAAACATCATAAGATGGGCCTAGTGGCTGAGCCGCGCTATCTTTAACTATTGGAAATTTTATAAATTTTGCCATTTTGTTTTTGTTTTTGTTATTGTTGTTGTTATTGTTATTGGTTAGATTTATACAGTTCTAATTCTGTTTTTTATTGTTTTTAGGAGTATAACTAATACCTCTATATATATATTCGTATTTGCTCATATCTTTATATTTAAAAATCTAAAAACATGTAACGATTGATCCGGGTGCGTTCTCTCCACCCGCGACTATATTATAACCCAGTCCACACGGGATTATTTTTCAAAAGCTCTAGAATAATTATCTCCTTCGTAAGCTTTCATTCTACTAGATATTCTGTTTGCTCTTTTTACAGCTCTAAAAGCTTTTCTTCTAGCTCTACCTTTAAAAGCAGCATCAGCATTAATACCTATATTACCAGTATTTGATCTATTTATAACTTTACCATCTCTTGATTTAGTTACAGATCCGCCAGCGGCTGCCATATTAGCTGTAGCTTTAGCTAATTGTTTTTGTAATCTTCTTTCTCTTCCAGTCATTCCCTCTGCTGCACTTTCTTTTTTTAGAGATCTTATAAATTGTTTTCCAGCTCTTCCAGTTCCTAGTCTAGCTAAGTTTTTATCAACTAATTCACCTTCAAATTTACCTTGTAAAGCTCTACGTACTAAACCTTTTTCTTTACCACTAGTTAAGTTGGTTTTTACTTTCATAGGATCAGGACCAATTAAGTTTTTAGAATAATCTTTCATATATTTAGAAGGATCAATGTTTACTTTACTTGAAGAATCAATAGCTTTATTGCTTGCGTTTCCACCTGAAGAACTAGTAGTGTTTCTACCATCGGTGTCATATCTATCTTGAAATCCTAAATCTTTTCTACTCATCCATACACCTGTTTCTCTATAATTAGCTAATTGTTTTTTAGCAAAATCACTATATTGTTTTTGACTTTCACCAGGAACAGTTAAGCCTTTATCTTTAGCAATTTTATATGCTTCAGCATAAGATCTACCGGAATCTAATTTACCTTTTGTGTTTGTTTTAGGATCAGTATATGTTTTGTAATCAGGACCTTCACCTTTGTTTGGATCTTGTTTAGTATTACCTATTTGATTAAAAACGCTACCTATTTTATAAAATGGTTGTTTTGGCATGATTATTTGTATTTTTTAGAATCATATTTTATATCACCAGCCAACTTAGAAATATGCTTTTCATCAGCTGTCATGTCAATATCACTATGACCGTGTTTTGCATCATAATCAATATCTCTTTTTAAATAAGAAATATGAGCTGCATCATCTCTTTCAGCAGCATGAACATTTGTTTTTGTTATTGGGGTGTGTGAGTGTCTAGCATTACCTGTGTAATGGCCATAGTGTCCTTTTTCCATAATTTATTTTTTATTGTCTTTTAATTTTACCCATTTAGATACAGTGTATCCTATAGTTACTAATAAAAGAATTATTTTAAGTGAAACTTCTATATGTGTCATTGATACAGCAAGAGCTATACCATTAATAGCTAATAGTTTAATATCTGAAATTGCCATTTTATCCTTGTACTAACTTAGTTATAGGAAACTTTACTTGATAAGCATTTGGGCCACAAGGAGCTTTAGATACTTCCATACCAGTAATACCTGAACTAGAACCTACTCCATGTATTCTACCTGTTTGATTTAAAGGGCCATCCCATATATGAGATTCTCCAACTATACCAACTTTTTTGTTTTTACTTGCTTTGTTATAACCTGGATCGTGTTTCATTTTTTTGATTTTTTATTTTTACATCCAAAATTGTTAGCATAGTTTGCCATAGCTACTACATTTTTAGAATATTTATCTTTGTTTTGCATTATTGATGAAGCAGCACTACAAGTATCTTTACCAGGCATGTTGCTTTTTACCCATTTAGTAAACTTACCTTGTTTTGCTTTTGGTACTTCTGGAAATCCTTCTTTATTAAGTGGTGAGTTCATAATTATTTATTTTTTAATATTTCTTGTGCTTTTTCGTAATCACCACCAGTATCTGCCATAGCTTTTGTAAAAGCATTACCTTCTAATGGAGAGTCTGAAGAATCATCTAACTTTGTTAATCCACTCATTGAACTTAAATTAGACATAGATGCTTGTCTATTTACATCATTACCATAAATTGCATTAGCAGCAAATTGTGTTTTATCACTAAAAACTGGATTAGCACTACCCATAGTGTTTGACTGGGGTGGCAGTTGGGTTTGTATATTTGGATTAACAGTACTTATGGGGTTTATTTCTTTACTTGGATCTACCATACCCATTTGTAAAAGTGCGTCTTTTTTCATCTTGTTTTGTCTTTATTAAGATTATGTATTGCAGTTATTAAAACTTTATCTGTGTATGTTTTTCCCCTCATTATAGGGTTTCTTCTTTTACTTGTAGGTAAATCTTCTTCACCTAACATAATACGGTACATTCTAGCAATTAGTTGTTTACACTTGAAAGAAACTTTATAGATATTGTACTTTTGTGTTGTTCTGTTTCGTTGTCTCCACGTCACAATCCAATTGTTTTTTACCATTTTGTTCCAGCGCCTGTTATCCCAACTATACGCATAAGTACCGATTTTAAAATCTTGTTTAGTAAATAAATCCATACAGTCAAAGTATATCAATAACTCTAAATCTGCATCGTTTAAATTATTGTTTCTGCAAGCCCATTTACGGATTAACCTATAATGTTTTAATAAGTTTAAATCCCTGATGTCACTTGCATTAACTTTTTTCATAATACAACTACAACATCTTGTAACTTAATAACAATAAATTTTTCTTTATTAAACTCTATACCATGACCAGCAGCTTTATCATAATATATTATATTGTCTTTTTTTAATACTTTAATTTCATCACTAACAGAAACAATTTGAGCTTTTCTATATCTTAAATCTTCTCTGTCTTTTTCAACTATTAATAAACCACCTTTTGTTTTTTCAGTAGTTACTTTTTCTGGTTTAATAATTATATTATTACCTATTGCTTTCATTAGTTCTTATGTTATTAATTACACAATCGGTTGATAATATTGTTGTTGCTACTGATACAGCATTTGTTAAAGCACTTTTTGTTACAAGTAATGGGTCTATAATTCCAGCTTTAATCATATCTACATTTTCACCTGTAACTACATTTAATCCTCTACCTTGTATTTTACCAATTAATTCAGGTAAACTTTTACAATCAATACCAGCATTATTTAAAATAACTTTAAAAGGATATGTTATAGCATTTAAAAGTACTTGTTCAGCTATATTTTTTGTTTTAATTTCTTCTGAAGCATTTAGCAAAGCAATACCACCACCAGGTACAATACCTTCTTTAATAGCTGCTTTTGTAGCACATATTGCGTCTTCTATTCTATCTGCTTTTTCTTTTAACTCTATATCAGAGTTTGCACCAACTTTAACTACTGCAATTTTAGCTGATAGCCTTGCTAATCTTTTTTCTAATCTTATTACATGTGCTGGATTAGGTTTATTAGCGAGTTCTTTTTTTACTGCTTCAATAGCTTTTGTTACAGCTTCATTTGGTTCACCAACTTGTATTATGGTATCTTTTTCATTAGTTATAGATTTTAAACAACTACCTAAAAATTCAGGTTGAATTAAATCCATATCATCTCCAAGATCTTCATTGATGACAGTAGCTCCAGTAAGCATAGCTAAATCATCTAATGTTTCACGTTTATTAACACCAAATGTAGGCGCATTAATAATATTAACTTTAATATTACCTTTTGTTTTGTTCATAGCAAGTGTTGCCATGACAGGCGCTTCTACATCAGCAATAATTAATAAAGGTATGTTCTTTTTTATAACATGTTCTAATACAGACTGTATTTGTCTGATATTTTCAACTGGTGATTCTATAAGTAAAACAGCAGGTTTTTCTAACTCTGCAGTTTTTTTAGCTTTATTTGTAATAAAATGTTGGTTTGTTAAACCTTTATCATATTGAACACCATCAACTAAATCAACATTTGTTTCAGGAAGTGATGAATGTTCCATCATTACAACACCTGTTTGACCAACAGATCTAAAAGCATCACCAATTATTTTACCAAGTTTAGGTTCATTATTTGTAGATATAGTAGCTATTTGATCTATCATATCACCTTTTACAGGTAAAGTATTTTTTTCTAAATATTTTAATACTTTTATAAGAGCAGAATTTATACCTTGTTTTAATTCTCTAGTATTTATTTCTAAATTTTCTGCTTCTTTTAATATAGCGTGAGCTAAAACGGTGGCTGTTGTTGTTCCATCACCAGCTTCATTTACTGTTTTACGTGCAGCTTCTTTTAAAAGCCTTGCGCCCATATTTTCTACTGGATCTAATAAAGTTATTGAATTAGCAACAGTAACACCATCTTTTGTTATTATAGGATTACCTTGATCATCTTCAAGTAACACACATTTACCGCTAGCTCCTAAAGTAGAGCTAACGGCTTGTGTTAGTTTATCAATTCCTTTAAATACTTGACTTTGAGCTACCTGCCCAAAATTAAGATTTTTGACTATTAAGTCTGACATATTTAATTAAATTTAATTTTATTTATTGAATTTTATTTAAAGGTTTTAACGACTTTTGGTCCGTTTAAAAACTCTATTTTTTTCTTGTAATGGTCTACAGAAGCTATTACCGCTTCTTCTGCACCTTCAAGTGTTTCTCTACGGGTTACATCTATCCACTCTTCAGCTTCAGGATCTTGGTATTCAGTTTGATAAAAACCGTTAGGTAGTTGGGTTATTCGCCAATTTTTCTTTTCGGCTACATGTTTCCAAAGGGTTTTTGTTTTTTCTGAAACTTGTGGTTGACTACTCCACGAACTAGTCTGGTAATATAGTGTCATAAGGTTTGGGTTTTAATTGTTTGACATTTGGTTATAAAATATATAGTTACTTGTTTTTTTTGGTTTTTAACTATTTAGCAAAAGCCATATATACTATTTGATTACCTGATCCATTTAAATCACTATCACTATCTATAACTTCAAAACCTGTATCAGTAAAGTTTATTCCGTACGTATAAGTACCTTGCTGTAAATTATCATTAGGCCAAAGTGCCGTGTCTCGAGGATTAGATGTATTTCTTTTATCATCAAATATAGCCCAATCACTAACTACTGCAGTATTTTTTATTAATACCCAAGCAGGCTCAAAGCCTGTTGTTACAACTGGCCCTGTTGTTGAACCATTTCCAGTATAAAAACCAAAAGCAGAATAACCTGTTACCGCTTTCCAACAATAACAAATATATTCTTGATTTGAACTACTAATATTAAAATTAAAAGTTGTATTAGTTACCTTAGGAAAAGCGTATGTGTCAGCTGTAGCGGCATCTGTATCATTTAATTTTAATCTTCTTCCTTCACCTATTGCACTATGATAAACCATCCAATAAGCGGTAGATGTAAGACTTTTAACAAAAATCATATCTGGTCTACCATTTAAACCATGACCTAGTTCTAAAAAATTTGCTGCACTTGAGCTTTTAACTATACTAAATTGAGAGTCTGTATTAACAGATATAGTTGAACTTGTAGATCCATTTGGATTTGACACTGCAGCTCCTCCGGCTTTCCATTGCCAGGCAACGTAAGAGTTACTACTATTGTTAACACCAGTGCCTGTTCCTACACTAAATCCATCTGAATCAAAAGAAGTTACTGTTGTAGAATCAGTGTACTCAACAGCGGTTAAATCAGAGTAAATTTCTTTTCCTACACCTCTAACACTATCAAACAAATAATGAGAAGCAGTAGCAAGATAATTTTTTGTCCAAACAAAATCCGGTTGAAAACCTGCTCCTGTGATAGATTGAGCAGAACCTGTACCTCCATATAATACTGTATTAAAAAAATTATCAGCATAAATAGTATCACTAAGTTCTACCCACTGAACACCATCATAAAACTCTATTAATTTATTTGTAGTATTATATCTAAACTCACCATTAGAAGGACTGCTAGGTCTTCCTGCAGTAAGTCCTTTTGGTAATACTGTACCAGCGCTATTATTAACCGCTGTAAGATCTATTAAATCCGGTGTTAATATTTTTGTGTTTGCCATAATTTTAACTTAATCCAAAATCTCCTTTGTTTGCATTCCAGTTTTGTAAAACTTCTGCATCTGTTAATTTATCTGTATAAACCCTTATTATTCCTAAATCACCTACAAAAGTAGTGCTACTTGCCCAACTAAACCATCCCCAATTTATTTGTGCATTAGCTCCTGCAGCTGTTTTACCAGATCCTCTAGTATCACTTGCAACTAATGCGCCATCAATCCAACCATATCTACTATTGCTATCATAACTCATCACTAGTTGATGCCAAACTCCAGTAGTTACATCAATACCTGGATTATAATAATCAGGTCCTCCAGTATAACTAGCCCATTGCATATCAGCACCACCTGGCGCTTGTATGTAGTTTGCATAACCAGCTGAATAATATTGAGTATCGCTTTGAACATAACCATCAGTTGATGATGCTGGTATTTTAAACCAAAGTTCTGTAGTAAAACTACTTCCATAACCACTTGGCATAGAGTGATATAATTTTGTTGTACTGTTAGTTGTTATTATTTTATTTGTAGCATCCCAATCAAATGCATTAGTTCCACTAAATACATCAAAATAACCATCTCTACTTGTACCGCTACTTGATATATCTACCCATGTAGTATTTGCTGCATTAGTACCGCTTGTAAAATTCGCTGTAGATGTAGAATCAAACACACTTAAATAAACTTCTAAACTACTTGTTACAGGATCTGGAACTATATCGTTGTTAGTAAGTGTAACCCATCCAGTATTTGTTAAATTACCTGGGTTTTTATAAAATTGCATAGCACTATTAGAATTACCTGATGTTAAATCTGTATTTGTTCTAAGTGCACCTTCATCTGAAGCTGGTTGCTGAGCTGTTGTTCCTACACAACCTTTTAAACCTTGTGTATTACCAGTCTGATTTAAATCAATAAGATCGTTTATTACTTTTGTTGTTGCCATATTTTAATTTTTAACACCCTACTTCATTGTATAATTCTGTTACTTGAGATGAAGATAAAGTTGTATTAAAATATCTAAGTTGATCTATAGCTCCATTCCAAAAAAGTGATCCACCTTGATATGATCCTATTCTTACATCGCTAGTATTAGTATTTACAGCAGAACCAAAAGTGTTTGAATCTGCTACAACTCCATTTAAATATAATATACAACCAGTTCCTGCAGAATCAACAGTTAATACAACATGATACCATGTATTAAGAGTAATTGATGAAGTAGTAAGTTGTGAATATGAAGGATTATATAATGTAAAATATAAAATAGAACCATTTGTCCAAAGTCCATAAGATTCAGGATTACCTTTTTGAAACAACCAAGCATTACCTGAGTTATTAGAGTTAATCCACAAACTTATGCTTTGAGATGCTGTTAAATCAAAATTAGAATTATCTGGTAAAAATATATTAGAACTTGATCCATTAAGTTGTGCTGCATTACTATATTTACCAGCTGCATATGTTATATTACTGCTTGATACACCATTATAATTTCCACAAGTGTCATTTATATTATCATTAAATTGATATAAAGCTTGACATCCAGCACCTGTAGGATAATTGCACGTTGATGTTGTACAAGCTCTTACAAGTGTACCTCTTATTTTTTTCCATATAGATCCATTATAAAACTCTAAAGCACCAGTTGTTACATTATCTCTTAATATTCCTTCTGTAGGTGCACCTGGTCTACCGATTACTTCTGTACCTGAAAAAGTAACAGTACCTGTTCCACCTGTTATTTCTATATATTTATTATTACCTATTGTTACCTCTGCATTAGCTGAACCACCTGCGCCTGCAGAGTATGTTGCTGTAAAAGCTGAACTATATTTTAATATTATTATACCTGCTTTACCGTCACCAGAGGCGCTTGTAGCAGTTCCACCATCTCCAGAATTAGCTGCACCAGTTGCGTTTGCACCAGCAGCTCCATTAACTGGACTAGAGTAACCATATCTTCCACCACCTCCAGCGGCATAATATACAGCAGAACCTGTAATGTTTGAAGCTTTAGCAGCACCGCCAGCTCCACCAGTTCCTCCTCCAGATCCTTGCGCACCATCTTGACCTGCGCTTCCAGCACCACCACCTCCAGCACCACTTGTTCCACTACCTGCAGGGTGATCACCTCCTGCGTAACCCATAATAGTTGGGCTTGTTAATGCAGCACCTCCAGTAGTAATTCCATCATTACCACCACCACCACCACCGGAACCACCATCTAAACCATTTTTATTTGTACCGGGGTCATATGTACCTCCACCGCCTCCACCTTTAGATGTTATAGTAGATATACCTGATCCTGATATTGATGAATCTCCACCTGTAGTTCCTGGAGTATCGCCACCTACACCACCGCCACCACCAGCACCAACAGTTACAGTATAAGCAACACCTGTGGAAAGACTTAAAGCATTATCAGCGGCTTGTCCACCTCCATTACCATCACTAGATATAGAAGTTCTAAAGCCTCCGCCTCCACCGCCTCCGCCATACCAACCTTGGTCAGCTCTTCCAAGCCCACCACCTCCAGCTACAATAAGAAAATCAACTGCATTTAAATTACCATCAACAGTGCCGCCTGAAGGAAAAGTTAAAGCTGTAGTGTTACCACTAAGATCTATATTATCTGTTGTTATTTTAGTAATGGCCATTTATGAGTATATAATTATTTCTATTCCATTTGTTGCTGTTACAGGTGGTGCTGCGCTGAAAACTATTTCGTTTCCATTTGCTAAAGAATAACTATTTTTTTGTTGATAAACACCTGATATATATACATCAGTGTAAGCTGTACTAGAAGGTGTTGGTGTTAATGCAAAAGTTCCAGTTGAACCCGTATCACTACCATCACCTGTAAAATTCATTACTGTTCTTGTAGATAACCCACCACCTGAACCTGTTGATGCAGCTGTAAGTCTACCTTGTTGATCAACTGTTATACTTGCATTAGTATAACTACCTGGTGTAACAGCTGTGTCATCTAAATCTATTTTAAGTACATTAGGTGTACCAGCAGTTACGCTTGTTGTAATTCCAGTATCACCTTGAAAATCTACACGTAAACCATCTGTTACATCTACAGTTGTTACATTATCTCCTTCTAATACCCAATTAGTATAACTAACTGGAGCATCAATCCAATCAACACCATTACCTGTACCAAGTGATGATAATAATTGACCAGCTGTACCTGTGTTTCCGTTTATATCAATTAAATCTGCATCAAGTTCTAAATCTGCTTGTGCTGTTATTTTTCCTGTAACATTTGTAGGATTACTAATAGTAACTAAACTACCAGTGTCTTGTATGCTAGAATCTGCTATTGCACTTGTTGCACTCCATTTAGCTAATTGGTTTGCTGTACCTGTACCGGTTACAGTACCTGTACCTGCACCAATATAAGTTTTAAGTGTTGATAATGTAACTTCTTTTACTTCATTTCCTGCAGTAGAATCATTTACTATAATTTTATCATTATTAACAACTGTACCTAAGACATTAGGTGCCGCAAGTATTATATTGTTTGCTGTAGTATAATCAGGTGATATAGTACCTGTGCCTGTTATTGGACCACCTGTTAAACCAGCACCTGTTGATACTTGTGTAACACCTGTACCTGTTGCTGTAGCAAAAATATTACCACCCATACCAGTGTGATAATTACAAACATAATATAAAACAGGAGATCCTTGTGGTAATGTTACCCTTATTCTTCTTGTTGTTGCTGCATTAAAATTTGTTGTGTTAACATAATTAACTTGTGTTACTACAGCATTGTCTAATAAATAAACTAAACCAGATGTATATGGTGTAGGCGAAGGTGTAGTTGTGCTTACTACTAATGGATGATTATCGTTACTATTGTCATCTTGATTTATAAAAAATGTAGTGGCTCTAGCAAGATACATATCTTCTTGTTGATTACCATCTACAAAGTATTTGTTTACACCAAGTACTGATTGTACTGTTACATTAACACTATTTAACGTTGTTGATGTTACAAAACCATCTGCTGTAGCAGCAAACATTTGGTTATCAAAACTTGCTACACCTTTAGTTGTACCAGCATCTGTTGCGCCAGCTGTTGCAGGTACTACATTAGATTCAACTGTTGTCCAATCATTAACTGTAGAAGCTCCAACGCTTGCAGCTGTTTTACATATTACTTGATCACCAACACCAAGTGGTTCGCTACCATAAAAATCACCCGCTGTTGTAACTACATATAAATCACCTACAGCAATTGCAACTCTTGATGCACCTGTTGTTAAATTACCACCACCATCTATTGCGCCTGTACCTGCATTAAATCCACCTTTAAACTCTACAGATCCAATAAGCGCATTATCAATAGCTGTTTGTATTTGAGCACCTGTAGCTAAATTAGGTGAACTACCACTTACTGCAGCTGTTACAGCTGTTAACGCTGGGGTTGAACTTCCGTTTGCTACTGTTATAGTATCAGGATCTGTTGAACTTACAGTAGTAACACCTGCTGTTGCAGCTTCTATAGTAACTTGTGTAGCACTATCTCGTGTAAGTGTTATATTATTACCAGCAACAAGTTTAACTGTAGAGTCATCACCTGTTGATGTAGATACTAAATTCAAGTTAACATCGTTAACACTTTGTGTTGCGTTTAAATCATATTTATCTGCTACTGTTGTAAGGTCTAACCATTGAGCAGCACCTGCACCTTGAGAACTTAATACATAACCTGATGTACCAGTGCTACCGTTTGCTGATAATGTACCTGTTATTGTAATATTAGTACTTGTTACATTTACAGCATTAGCTGTACCTGATAAAAATAAATCTCTCCACCTGCCTGTACCGGTTACACCTAAATCATAAGTAGCATCAGCTAATGGTGTAAGCGTTTTACCAACTGTTATAGTTGAGCCACCGCCTGGTTCTGCAATTGATGAATTACCAAGAGCTGAGGTTGTAGTCCATATTGGTATAGAATATTGTGTACCTGATATACCACCTAATTTATTATTAAAAGTTGTCCAATCAGTAGAACTTAAGTAACCATCTGTTGATGTATCGGCTTGTGGAATACTTACTGTGCCGTCTTTTGTTATTGTACCACCTGTAAGTGGAGCTGTAAATGTTATTGACTCGACACCTATACCACCAAGTGATTTAATATAATCTGTTAATGTTTGAATTGAATAACTTCTTGTTACATTAGTTTGTTTACCGTCTTGTGTAACAGTAGAAGTACCAATTAAAAGATCGGCAGCTTGTGGATTTGTTTCTTGAGGATAGCTATATATTATTGCCATTTTTTATTTTTTACTATGTTAATTGTAGTGTACCTGTTATTGTTGTTACTACGGTTTGTGATCCATTTATTGTTCCTGATGCATTTGTTATTGTAGGTCCAGATGAAAATGTAAAGCCCATTGCAGGTGAACATGTTGTTGAAAATGCGTTAACTGTTAAAGGTGAAGTACCTGTTTGTGTTGCACCTGTTAAACTACCACCTAATGTAAAACCTGAACCATCAGATGGTCCACCTTGAATATCTGTTACAACTAAAAGTGTAGCTGTTACTGTTGGGGTAGGTACAGCAGCTATAACACCTGTTAAAGTTTGATTAACATTTGTTGTAGATGCTATTGTACCTGTTTCAGTTAAACCACCAGCTGGTGTTGAAAAATAATAACCAGCTGCAGGTGTTGCTATAGTTGTAAAAGAATAAGGTTCACCTGATATACCGGTTTGTGTTGCACCGTTTACATCGCCTGATAATACATATTCTACACCCGCTGTTCCACCAGTAATGTTGTTTGTTGTATTTAAAGTAACTGTATATGCTGTTCCTGCGCTAGCATTAGCAACTACTACATATAAAGTGTTTACATCTTTAGGGGTTAAAGCTGTATACTCTGCTTGTGTTAATGTTACAACGTTATTTACTACTGCGGTTGTTGTATATGTATCAGTATCGTTTTTTACAGTATTACTATCTCCTGTATCTACATATTGTTTTACAAGAGGTAATGCTGTTTCTGGTATGTCTAAAAGTCTAGTTGTTTTTACATTACTAGAACTTAATTGGTTAAATGGTATAAAATCATCTTGTGTAGGTGTTGCTGCAGAAGAACCTACAAGTATGTAGTTATTAGAACCTATATAACTAACAGCAATGTTTGGATTAGATGTATTTGTTCCAGATCCTAACACCAAACCATCACCTGGTAATACACTTTGTACTGTACCTGGATTGTTTTCTGCATTTATTGTTACATTACCTAAACCACTAACTGGTGATAAGTTTATATTTGATCCAGCTACAAGAGATAATACACCTGTGTTTGTAACAGTTACATTACCTGTTGCTTGATCTACGCTTATACCATCACCACCTATAATACTTGTTACAGCACCTGTTACTGAAGGTATGTTTACAGTTACATCATTGCTTGCACCTACAGTTGCGGTTACACCACCACCTGTAAAATTTAAAGAAGTTACAGCGCTTGTTATACTTGACCCTTCGTCTAACACAGCAATATTAGGTGATCCTGTACTTGTTGCAGGTGACCAAGTGTTATCACCTCTTAAAAATGTTGTATCAGATGGAGTACCTGTTGCAGACAGTGATGCAGTTAAAGTACCACTGCTTGTTATAGGTCCACCTGTTATACTTATAAATGTTGAGTCGGCAGTAGCTACACTTGTAACTGTACCTGTACCTGATGTAACAGAAACTAACGCGGCTAAACTAGCTATAGTAAAACCTTTTGTTTCTTTATCATTATCCATTTTAGTTCCAAGAAGAACATCATTTGTTGTAGGCGTTGCTGCGTTTGGATAACTATATATTATTGCCATATTTTTTTAATTTTCTATTATTACTATTTCACACGTATCATTATTATTCATTGCTGCAAATTGACCTGATCTATAACTTAAATTAGTACTACCTGCTGTCCATGTTTCAAGATAAGGATTTACTCCTGTGCCATTTAATTTAGCTTGCCAAGATCCACTACCTTCAGGAACAGAAGCTGGACATTGATATTGTGCACCACAAGTTGGTGTATAAAGTTGACCTCCAACACAAGTATTAGTACTATCACACCAAGAAGAACCTGTTCTGCTTAGTGAGAAACTAACTGTGTTAGATGATGTTACTGCAAAACTTGTTGTTTGTTGACTACCGCTTCCATATACGGTAAACGGTGGAGGTGATGTTGCACCATTGAATTGTACAGAATATGTAGCATTACTATTTAAAGTATAAGTTACTTTTATAGTCACTGTTATAGGTGTCATTGTAGCTGAACCTGTTATTGTAGGATTATTTTCTATTAATGGATCACCACTGCTTGTTCCACTACCACTTTGACCACCAGTTACATTAAACGTAACAGTACCATTACTACCTATAGGTGACATGCTTACTGTAGGTGCACTAGGATTAAAGAAATACCCACCACTAGCTTGAAACGAAGGTGTTGTATATGTATACGTACCTGAAGATGCAGGCGATGGTGTTTGCACAGCACTTACTAAACTATATTGACTACCTGATATAGCTGCATTCATTACAGCTGTTGCATCTAATTTTCTGTATTGTAGTTGAGGTGGTTGTGTATATGTTATTTGTCCAGTTAATGTAACGTTTACAGTTGCATTTGCACCACTTATTGTTCCACTTGATGGGGTAAACGTAGCTGTGATTGGTGTTGTCCAAGCATAATTTGCTTCATTAATACTAGGTTGATTTGAATTTAGTGTAAAGGAATAAGAAGCACCTTGTGTTAAACCACTTAGTGCGGCACTTATTGTTCCACCTGCTTGTGAAATACTAGAAGATTGAGATGAATTACCAGTAAAACCTAATGTATAAGTTGGTGTTCCAGCGCCTGATCCTGTTACAGTAACATTATTGGTTACAACTAAATCAACACTATAGTTTATATAATTTAAAGAACCACCTACATATATAGGTTCATTTGATTGTCCATTATTAGTAAACGATAAACTAGCAGGGGTTACAAATGGACCAGTTGGACTTGTTGACCAACCAACACTTCCGCTTGCAACTGATGCATTAAAAGAAGCTGATGCATTAAATGTACTTGTACCTCCACAAGACGTAGTATCTGTTAATGGAGATGGTGGGGTTATTGTTGCAGTACCTGCTGCATTACCACTGATTACATTAACTACCTGTACACTCATTGTACAACTACTTATAGGTGGAGTTATACTTGCTGTTATTGTTTGGTTAAGTGTAGCACTACCACTTATAGTACCTGTTATAGGTGTTGTAGGTGAAAACGTAGGGCCTGATGAAATGCTATATCCGTTTAAAGCTGTAAATGATGTTGCAAAATTATAAGGCGTACCATTAACACCAGTTATAGATGTACCTGGATTACTATTAATTGTTGTACTTACATTATAATTTGATGGGCTTGCTGTTCCACCGGTACCTGTATCTGTTATATTTAAAATTCTATTAAGTGTTACAGTGTGTGCTGTACCTGCACCTACAATTAAATATATAGTATTAGGATCTTTTGTTACTATTTGGTTATATTCTGTAATAGTAAGCGTTACCATTTGCATTGCCTTAGCTGTAGTTGTATAACCACTTGGCTCTACGTTAGCCACTTTATTTTTATCTGCGTTATCAATATATGTTTTGATTGCAGAAAGCATGTCTTGTGTTATATTACCTGCTCTACTGGTTTTAACATTACTAGATGTTAATTGATTATATGGTAATAAATCATCTTCTGTTATTGTTGCAAAAACATCTTGTCCACCTTCTTCGTTAACTGTTCTAATATAATTATTACTACCTGTTAAATCAATTTCAAGTTTTGCGTTTGTAGTTGCATCTGTTACTTCTGTACCTATAGATGAATTTACAGAAATTACAGTACCAGCATTTTTAACCGTACTTATTGTTATATTACCTGTTGTGCTAGACAACGTTGTGTTACCACCAGCTCTTAATTGATACAAGTTATTAGTTATTGTAACATTACCAGTTGATGGGTTTGTTGTTGTATCACCTGTTGTTGTAATACCTATTCCGTCTAAAACAGAATCTACAAAAGTACCTACACCTGGTATGTCAACAGTTACTTGATCATTACTAGATACATTAGCTGTAACGCCTGTACCAGTAAAATTCCAAGATTCTGTATCGGTGGTTAATGTATTACCACTTGTTATTGTGGTAATGTCCGTTGGCGTGGGACCCGGTAGTGCCCAAGTCCCATCTCCTCTCAAGTAGGTGAGTGATGAGGGAGTGCCGGTGGCAGACAGACTCGCAGTAAGGGTACCCGACGTTGTAATAGGCCCGCCTGTAAATGATATAAATTTTGAATCAGCCCCAGTTACCGATGTTACTGTGCTATTATTCAGTGAAGCTAAAATAGTATTAACCACTTCAGATACTTTAAAACTACGTGTTACGTTTTCTTCGCTTTGATCTGTCCCAATTAGGTAATCATTTAGAGTAATTTCATCCGAAGGATACTTATATATAATGGCCATTTATGAATAAACTAGTATGTCACCTATATAAATCTCACTTATTGCATCTGTACCTACGTAAAATGCAGTTGGTTGTATGCTTCCTATATATATATCTGTCGCCATAATTTTTTACGTTTGTGTATACTTAATATACTTACAGAAAACACACAGTTTTTACGCAAAAGCTAGTTTATTTACTATAAAGGTGACATAAGGTAGTTACTCTTAGTATCATTAGTAGCTAGTGTCACCACTTGCTCGTATTTAGTGGTTATAAGCATAGAGTATTTGCATTCCGCGTAACTTACTGACTATCAACACTTTACGTAAACGACTTTGTTTTGGCCCAGGGCCCCCTTTTTTGTGACATTTTGACAAAAAGTTTTGACAATTTGTCATATTTTATAGGTTTGGCATGGTTTTTGGCTGGCGACAAACTAAAAACGATATTATGTAGATAATATAAAGATGTATTTTGTTTTAAAATCTCGTAATGACAATATGACAATAAAAAGTATTTTATATGACAATGTGTCACGCGGTATACTATTTAATAAATTTATATTAATAAATAAAATTACACCTTTAAACTAAATACGAAATATATAAGATAATATAAACGAAAATAAATAAAAATTATAAAATGACTATTAAAATTTATAATCAACAAAATAATAATTATATTGACGAATTATATTTAATTGGGTCAAATGACAAAGAAATGATCGAAAGTGAAATAAAAGAATATTATAATTTAAACGAAATATATTATTCAATAGTTTAACTAAAAACGATTTCAACTAGATAATATACACGAGTGAGCACTTGGAGCACGCCGACCAGACATGCGATTTGTGGGTTCGATTCCCACCTCACTCACTAAAATATAATAATATGAATAAAAAAGTAATTGATTGGAATATAACTGGATCGTTATTAATTAACAAATGGAATTTAAATCTCATTTATAATGATAACACTAAAGAAACAATAACAGATACAATGTCAAATATATTTAAAATACATCTTAAAGACATTAGAATATATGAATAAAAAAGATAAAAAAATATTAATTGAACATTTATATGATTATTTAAACACTAATGATTATAGAGAAGATTTAAGAGATATATTATTAAAATTAATAAATAAATAAAAATATGACAACTAAAAAAATAAATAGAAAACAAGCACAAGACATATTATTAAATGCAAAAGTTACTATACACCAACTAGAGAAATTAAAAGCGGATTATGAAATTTGGCAAAATGCAAAAGCAAGTCACAAAGCTTTAAAACAAATTAAAAAACAATTAGAATTAATAGGATAATACAAACTAAATACTTAAATAACAAGATAATATAATTAAATAAAACACAATGAAAAAAAACATTTATCAAGAATTATACTACGAAGAAACAGAAAAAAATTATGAAAGATGTAAGGCAATTGGTGTAATATTAGCAAAAGTATCATGTCTTAAACAAGATATAAAATATGTTGATAGTATATACACTAAAGAAGAATTAATAGAAAAAATAGATAAAATATATAAATTAATAAATAAAATAGAATTATAATGGATCATATAGAAAAATTAATAAAGCATCTAGAAGATGTTTATGAAGTAAATGAAATACAAATAGCAGATCAATCTTTTGGTTGGCGAGCTGGAAATCTATCAGTTGAGCCATGGTACACAGCTGATGATTATGAAGTGCATATAATAACAAATGACACAACTAATATTAATTGGGAAACAGATGTTTATTACTATGAACCTAGTTTTGAAACTGTAATAAAAAGGATAGTTGAAACAGTTCAAGATGTTGGATTTGATGTTAAAATACATATATCAGATTTAGATAAGTTTTTACCTGAAGATGAAGTCCTTGAGTGGATAGAAGAAAATATAAATGAAACACAAGTTAAATTAGATAAAGGTATAATATAAAACAATACAAACTAAATACGTTATAATGTAGATAATATGTTAAAATAAAAACATGAACAACTACTTTAACTCAAACCCAAAAACACAAACATCATTTGAAATATATTATTCATCAAAATTTAAAATGTATGACTTCACTGTCTTCAATTATAAAAAAGAAATTATATATCATTATCATTTTTCAAACTTAAAAGATATAAATAAATTAATTCAAAAATATAAATAATATGAAAACTTTTGATAGATATAAAGTAAATTTAAAACAAATCGGTAACGACATATATTCATATGATACACACGTTGCTGAGATAATTGGAGACTATCTTTACAAACTTAAATGGAATGTAAGAGGTATGACGTCAAGCCCAACAACTACCAAGCATATTAATTATGCAGCAAGTGAACTTGGTTTGACTGTAATTGAAAACGGTCAGTGGAAAGATGAATATTGGCCTCAAAATAAATAAAATGAATGAACAATTGAAAAATCTAAATAGTTATAGAGCTTATATTGAAATAGGATTACATGGTATTGCAAAACATAAATTTGATTGTGATGGATACTATGATCTCAATGAAGATCAAAGAGAAGCTTGTAAACGAACATTAATAAACTGGGTTGAGTCAAAGTAAATACGTTACAACATAGATAATATAGATATAAATTAAATAAAATAAAATATGAATAAACTAATAAATAAAATAAGAATCATAGCATTTATTATTGTATCACCATTATGGTTGATTGCAATGATTGAGGTTGTTAAAAGTATATAATGAAAGTAGACAACAACAAATATGCAAACGGTAAAACCGTAGAAGAAATGCAAGAGCAATTAGATAGATGCTTGGCCTATGAGGCTAAGTATCGTTCTTGCACTAGATCAAGATCTTGGATTAAGTGGTGTACAAGTGAAGACTACAGGCGAAGATCAAGAGACTTTAACAGAGCTATTGTCAAATCAATTAAATCAATGCATCCAATAGAGTTTAACAACTTAATTAGAAGTAAAGACTATGGAGAGATCTGAAATAGACTGTATTCAAGAAGTCTTATATTGGCTTGAACATACAACAATGTCAAGAGAACAAATAATAATAATATTTAAAGAAAAACTAAAAGAATTACAAAATGACAAATAGAAAATTACCGGATAATTGGTGGGATCTAGGTATCAACCCAATTGTAGGTTATAAAATACCTAAAGAAAAAGATCCGAGCAAAAGACGTAGAAATAAATTTGAGTATCCACCTGAAGGCGATGTAAAGCTATGAGGTATTGTATTAAAACAACAATTAATAATGAATATAGGGCCATGTGGAAAGATGGTCCTATATTTTTCGGTTATAAAGATTTCAGCACTAAATCACAAGCTGAAATATATATAAAAAATCAAATTAAAAATAGAAAATATAATAATGAAAACAATAAGCTCTATCACAATTAAAAAGTCTGTTGAAAGTGCATTTAATAGATCAATTGACATTAAAACTAGGAAAAGAGATGTAATCTATATGAGGTGTATTTATTACAGATTATGTAGAGACTTGACCTATGAGTCATTAGAGTCAATTGGTAAACAAGTAAATAAAGATCATGCAACAGTGCTTCATGGCCTTAAAACATTTGACAATATCATTAATGAGTTTTGGGAAAAAGAATATTTCTTAGTCTATACTACTTTAAAAACACGTTTACAGAATAGAATTAAATCTAATAAAAAGTATCAAGAACCTGAAGGTTTTTATAAAGATAGATACAGGATAAAGCTTTTACAAAATAAGGAGCTTTATAGGTTCACTAACACAATATTAACTAAGTTAGGTAGTATGGGTCATAAGTTTGAAAAAAGGCTCAGAGATCAGCTTAAAACAATAGTTGATGATAAGAATAAAAAATATAATGATAAACAAAACAATACTAAAAACTAATAAAGGAAAATATAAAGGATATTTATTAGGTGATTTACCTCCATCGTTTGGATATAAAATCAGAGAAGAATTAGATGAAGAAAACAATGTAATTCAGATTAAAGGAATTAATAAATGGTTTAATTTAAAAGGACTAACATGGATAAAAATATAGATGAGGAAATAAAAACCAGAGCAATAAACAAAGCTCATGCTAAAATATATTATTTAAAAGATGATATACAAAGAACAATGCAAGAGATAGCAAATGGCTCTGATGATGGAAGAATAAGTATAGAACTATTAGAAAAAGGTTTAAACTCATATAAACGAGATCTTAAAACATGGAAATATATTTTAAATTTACTTCATAACGATGAACCAGAAAATCCTGAATACGATGTTTGGAATGAGCTTCAAAGTAAATACGAAGATAAATAGATAATATAAATGTAAAAAATATGGAGATAGTCAGGAACGGCTGTAGATAATCTAAGGGAGGCGATGTAACTTCGTTCAGAAGTGAGCCCACAGTGAATTAGGTTGTAGGTCGGAAAGATGATATAAACAGAAAGTAGTGATAGTCGCGACCACGAAATCATTCCTGTTTCATTCGTCTCCAAAATATTGCGCTGTAGAGCAGAGGGCAGCTCGTCGGGCTCATAACCCGAAGGTCGTAGGTTCGAATCCTACCAGCGCCACTAATTTTAAATCAAATATAATGGGAACAAGAAGTTTAACTAGAGTAATACCAAGACAAAAAGGTATATCATTTGCAGAAGGCCATAAAATGCCTAAAAAAGCAATAGTAAATATGTATCAACAATATGATGGTTATCCTGAATGGGTAGGTGTCAAGCTTGCTGAGTTTGCAGGGCCTATAAAAATGGGTAATGGAATATCAGGCAAAGTTAAAATGGGTGAGTTTGCTAATGGTCCGGGTTGTTTCGCGGCGCAACTAGTAAACAAATTTAAAGATAGAGTTGGTAATTCATATTTATATGAGTGTGATGGTGAAATCGGTGATTATGGTGAAGAATTTATTTATACTTTATATCCGAAAGATGGTGAAGAAACTTACATCTCTATATATAATGTATGGCAAAAAGAATGTATCTTTGTAGGTACAGCTGATGAATTAATTAAAAAATATAAATTAAAAAATAATGACTAACAAGGAGTTAGAAACTCTAGCTCATAGAGTTGCAGAAATAGTACTAGATAAAATAGTTAACTATTATGACAACCATGAAACCTTAGAAATATATAGACCTTCTGAAAAGGAGGTCTTGGCTATGGAAATTGATAGATTAAATCATTTACTTAGTAAGTATGTTGATAAGGAAGATTATAAAAAAGCGACGATTATTAAAAGAAAATTAGAAATCTTAAATAATAAGTTAGATAATATATAAAATTATTATATGTCAAGAACTCAATTATATAAACATTTAATTAAAGTAAATTTATTTAATATAAACGATAAACGTAAAACTAAAAAAAATGTTAAAAATAAGAAACAGAAGAGCAGAACATAGGGAATATTTATGGAAATCTATATATCAACTTAGATTAGACATAACTAATTATGTATTAAAAAATGTTAGTAATAATACAAATATGTTTGGCATGGACCAACTATATCATTGGGATAATGTGAAACGTAAAGCTGAATTAATACAAAAATATTCTAAAAAACTTAAAAAGTTTGAGAAATTAAATAAGTGACAAAAGGTAATAGTAGTATATAAAGAGTAATAAGCTAGTGTCACATAGAAATATGAAATATTTAAATGACAATAGGGTTATATATAATAGAGATCCTATAAATGATAAACCAACACATGTTTATAATTGGGGAAAGTATTATGAAAATGGTACTTATGAATGTTATCAGCTTTTTAAAAGTAAAGCTAAAATAAATAGTTTTAAATCACTTAAATGGCATTTGTTAGTCTTAAGATATTTAAATCCTGATATGAACAAAACTAAGTTTAAAAAAATAGCTGAGTATATAACAGATAAAAGAAATAATTTTATTACCTTTGATATTAAAGAAAAATTTTTATTAGATATGCTTAATAATTTAGATGTTGTTTTTGATAGACCTCCTAATAATAGAATTAGGAAAGTTATTTTTAAACAATCAACAGGTCTTAGCACAATAGAAAAATTAAAAATTGTAGGTAGGTTAGTTGGTAGATCAAAAAGTATAAACCAACAAGATATATATCAATGTATGTTGGATCTTAATTTTTTAGGTAAAAAAATAACATGGTCTGCTGTATCTAAATTATTAAATGTATCTAAAAGAACTATATACAGAAATGTATGTAATAAATTGAAGCTGGAAAAACATAAATTAAATGAAGAAATATAATGTTCAAAATTATATTCGATATAAACAAGATGTTAAGATCAGCCAAACAAAAAATAAAAATATATTAGACTATACAAGAGACGAATTAATAATAAAGTTTTTACCGTTAGTAGAAAATATAGCACGTAAGTTTTCTACTTCACAACAAGCATCAGGCGTTATGGATATAACAGATTTTATACAGGAAGGTTCAATTGGATTAACTAAAGCAGTTGACAAGCTTGATTATACTTTATTAAAAGACTCAAAAGATAAAGAAAAAACTTTAAAATCTTTTTTCTTTAAACGAATTAAAGGTAGTATAAGAAGAGCTATCGATACAAACCGAGGAAATATTAGGATACCAGAGCATAAAATGAATGAGATAAGAAATAATCCTCGAGATAAAAAAATGGTTGAAATGTTTTTTAATTCTATATTTTTAAGTATAGATGCTAAAACACAAACCAGCGATGAAGATATGGTTTACCAAATACCTGACCAATCAGAGCCATATAATTTAGTAATTTTAAATTTATATTTAAAAAGCTTAATGCAAAAACATTTAAGTAAAAATGAATATGAAGTTTTAAGATTATCATATGGCCTTGATTGTGATAAACATTCTGCTAAAGAAATAGCAAGCAAAATTAAAATTGAAGGAACTAGCGCTTATGTTAGAATTTCAGAAATAAAAAAGCAAGCTGTTCAGAAGCTTATAGAAAATGTAGATCATTCACAAGTACTTGATTATTTGTAATTTACAGTATAATTATATTATTAACTAAAACCCTTAAAACCTATGAATATTAACGACAAGTTAGCAACCATACAAACTAAATTTAAATCTAAAAAATCAAGATTTAATTCATTCGGCAAATACTACTTTAGATCAGCCGAAGACATTCTCGAAGCAACAAAACCCTTTTTATTAGAATTAGGAGTTACTGTAACACTAAATGAAAATTTAATTGCTAGTGATCCTATGCCTATTATTGAGAGTCAAGCAACTATTTCTGATGGTGAAGAAACAATTACAGCTACAGCTTTAGTTGGTGTAGATCTTATGCAAAAAGGTATGCAAACACCTCAGCAATTTGGATCTGCTTCTAGTTACGGTAAAAAATATGCGTTAGGTAATTTATTTTTAATAGATGATACTCAAGATAGTGATGCTGTTAACGATCACTCTAAGAATATGTCTATAGATCAAATTGCTAAAGCAAAACAATTTATTAAATCCGGTGGAAAAATAGAAGCTATTAAAGCAAAATATAATTTAACAAAACAATTAGAAGAAGAACTAACAACTTTATAAATGAACGAAAGTGATATTTTAAAAAAGTTAGAAATAGATGAACACTATTACGGGTCATTTGGCCAACAGTATTTAAGCAACTCTGATATTTCTACTTTATTAAAAAATCCTTTAGCGTTACATACTCCCTCTGTAGCTAGACCAGCTTTTTTAATTGGTGGTTATTTTCATACCGCTATTTTAGAACCAGACAAACTAAAAAAATTTAAAATAGTTGAGTCTACTACAAGGAACACAAAAGCGTATAAAGAGATCTCTAATGGTGAACTTTGTTTATTACAACATGAAGTTGATCAAATAGAGCTAATGGTGAAAATAGTAATGGATAACAAAGTCTGTCAAGACCTTATAAGATCAGGTAAAGTAGAATATGAAAGACCTGGTATAAAAGAAATTGAAGGTGAAATGTGGAAAGGTAAAGCAGATATAATTAATCATGATGAAAGATTAATAGTAGATTTAAAAACTACTTCTGATATAGATAAATTTAAATTTTCAGCATCAAGATATAATTATGATAGCCAAGCTTATATTTATAATCAATTATTTAATTATGAAATGATATTTATAGTTATAGATAAAGTAACTCACCAAATTAAAATCTGTGAATGTTCTCAAGAATTTTACGAAAAGGGTCAACGTAAAGTACAAGAGGCAGTAGCGCAGTATAAACTATTTTTTAAAACTAAAGATTTTGATCCTAAACAATTTTTTAAAACTGAAATTCTATAATATGGCAAGAGTAAAAAGAAGTACTAAGCTTTGTACACTAACAGGTAGACGGTTTCCTTTAGCTGAGTTCTATAAAAATCCGAGTACATTAGATGGTTATCACCCTTATTCAAAGGTAGCAGATAACTTTAGACGTAGATTAAAGGATACTCCTTTAACTACAAGAAAATTACGTAAAATGTTTCAAAACTTAAATTTAAAAACAGCATAATGGCATCAATATTAAAAACAAGTATCAATTTAAATAATATCCCAAAGGATAAAATTATTGTAGGAGCTAAAGGTAAGTATTTACCTATAAGCATAACAATAAATGATGAGATCGATCAATTTGGAAACAATGGTCCTGTAATAGTTGAACAAACTAAAGAAGAAAGAGAAGCTAAAGTAGATAAAGTTTATTTAGGTAATGTCAAAGTTGTGTGGACAAATGGAGATAATGTAAGTGCCGCACCTAAAACTGAGCCTAGTAAACCAAAGTCTGAACCAGCTCCAGTTGAAGATGACTTACCATTCTAATTAAATACGATACAAATAGGATAATAAATACATGCAGACAACAGAGATCAATGGATTTTTGATTGATAACTTTAATCAATATAGTCTAGACACAAAGGCCACACAAGGCGTATGCCCGTGGTCTCACGAACATAGAAAACCTGAAAATAGAAAGAAAAAATGTTCTTCCTATGATTGGGAACGTGGTCTTGGTACATGTCATAACTGCAATAAAACTTATCAACTACATACCTACAAGCGTAAAGGTGATAGTGAAAAAAATTATATTCGTCCAGATTTCTCTACAAAAACCCATAAACCTGTAGGATCTAAAATAGTTAATTGGTTTAAAAGCAGAGGTATATCTCAGAAAACCCTTGAAGACTTAAATGTCTCTGAGGGTCCTGAGTATATGCCACAAACTAACAAAAAAGAAAACACCATTAAATTTAATTATATGATGGGCGGTGAGCTTGTTAATATAAAATATAGAGATGGTAGAAAAAACTTTAAACTTTATAAAGGAGCAGAAAAAATATTTTATAATATTGATAGTGTTATCGGATATAATGAATGTTATATTGTAGAAGGAGAAATGGACGTTTTATCTTTTCACGAAGCCGGTATACCTAACGTTATATCTGTTCCTAATGGAGCTACTTTAAATTCAAACAATTTAGATTATTTAGACAACTGTATAGATTATTTTGATAATAAAGAAAAAATAATATTAGCAGTTGATAATGATGAAGCTGGTCAAGCTTTACAACAAGAGCTTATTAGACGTTTAGGTGCTGAAGTTTGTTTTATAGTAGATTTTAAAGATTGTAAAGACGCTAATGAATATTTATTAAAACATGGAAAAGAAAACTTTCTCAGCACGATTTCAAAAGGAAAACCCGTTCCTTTGGAAAATGTTACAACATTCAAAGATATTGAAACAGAAATTACAGACTTTGTACAACATGGTTTTAAACCTGGTTATCAAGCCGGTTTATCTAATTTTGACAAAATTTTTTCAACTTATACCGGACAGTTTATTACTGTTACTGGGATACCTTCTTCTGGGAAGTCTGATTTTGTGGATCAACTTGTGGTTGGATACAATATAAATTATAAATGGAAAACAGCTTTTGCATCACCTGAAAATGCACCTACATATTTACACGCACATAAACTTATGCGTAAAGTATGGCAAGATATGCCAACACCTGGAGATATTAATACAAAACAATGGAAAAAAGTATCAGAACATATAAATGATAATTTCTTTTTTATTGATATGGAAAGATATACTTTAGAAGCTGTATTAAAAAAAGGTGCAGAGCTTGTAAAAAGAAAAGGTATTAAATGTTTAGTTATAGATCCATTTAATAAAATAAGAGATGTTGATTGTAAAACAGATGATGTTAATAAATATACAATGGAATATCTTACAAAAATAGAAGTGTTTGCTAAAAAATTTGATGTATTAGTTTTTATTGTAGCACACCCAACTAAAATGTATAGAGATAAAGACGGTAAAATAGAAGAACCTAATATGTATAACATAAAAGGTGGTGGTGAATGGTATGATGCTAGTTACCATGGTATACTAGTTCATAGAGATTATGAAAACAAAACAGTTAAAGCTAAAGTTTTAAAAGTTAAATTTCAAAATTTAGGTGAAAATGGAGCTGAAGCTATATTTAAATGGGAACCTAAATCAGGTTGTTTTATACCACATGAAGTAAACAAAGATATAATAGATGTAATGCCATGGGATTAAAAAATAAATACGCAAACCCGCTACCTAATTATTCAGCAAGTAATAAAGAAAATGAATGGTACAGGTATTGTGTTAATAAAAATATAAGAATATCACATAAACCTGTTGATGGTGAGAAAGGAAAGTGGTATATTACAGTAAGTTTAGGACCGTATAAAAAAGGTGAAGTACCTCATGTATCACCTTCAATTTATACTAAAGACAATGTAATGCAAGCTTACTATCAAATGTGTAAATATTATTATGACAAACGTGAAAAATAGTTTTTTAAATGCAGACAAAGTTTTTAAATATTTTTATAAAAAAATAATTAAAGACGGTATAAAATATGGTGATACTAAAGCTTTATTTAATATAGGGTTTTATATAGAAAATCCAACAGATGTAGATATTACTCATAAAGAAAGAAAATGGAATAAAGATTATGCGAAAGCTGAGTGGGAGTGGTATTTAACAGAGGATCCTCATATATCTCAATTAGGTGAAATATATGGTTCAATACCTCCCATATGGGAAAAAATGCAAGACTCAGAAGGTAAGTGTAGATCTAATTATGGTTATCAATGGAGTAGAAACTATCAACTAGATCATGTTGTAGGTATGTTGAAAGAAGTTAAAGATACTAGACAAGCAGCAATAAGTATTTATGATGGCAAAGAAATAAGTAAATATCAAAAAGATACACCTTGTACTTATGCTGTACAATTTAGCATAGTTAATAATAAATTAAACATGTCTGTACTTATGAGATCTAATGATCTTTGGTATGGTTTTTGTAATGATCAGTATTGTTTTTCAATGTTACAACAACTTGTTTCTCAACGTATTAATGTACCGGTTGGAACATATTATCATTTTGCTCATAACCTACATTTATATAACAATAAAATTAAATAAAAAGTATGTATTACTTATATCATATACCCGGTAAAAAAATAGGTGTAACACGTAATCTTAATACCAGAGTTACACTTATACAGGGGTATAAAGAAGGAGAGTATGAAGTTCTTGAAACTAGTGAAGATATAGATTATATATCTGAAAAGGAGATAGAACTTCAAAAGTCTTATGGCTATAAAATTGATAGACAAGGCTACAATAATTTAATTAATTCTAATAAAATGAAAGTAAATATTACAGAACAAACTTCTACTTTTCCTTGTTCGTTAGAAGAACTACCCAATGAATTAGAAAAAGTAAAAAATAATTTAAAATGGATTACTTCACACGGTGAGTTTAATGTTACAGATAAAACAATTAAGTGGATAATAGCTAATTCTAAAAAATCTATGTATAATGATCAAAGAAGTTATATTTATAATAAAGCTTATTATGAAGCTTTTTTAAATACTGATCATACACCTTTATATATAAGTAACACAGATACTTATGTATTTGATCTTATAAGAGATTGGGCTAAACAAAGAGGTTTATATAACAAAGGTGATGTTAATACACAATATATAAAGTTAATGGAAGAGTCGGGTGAACTAGCTAAAGCATTATTAAAAGATGATCAAAAAGAAGTTATAGATGCTATAGGTGATATAATTGTTGTGTTAACTAATTTAGCCCACATGAGAAATGTAGATATAGAAACCTGTATATCTACAGCTTATAGTGAAATAAAAAATAGAACAGGTAAAATGATTAATGGAACATTTGTAAAAGATAAATAATATGAAATTAAATACAAAAGATGAAATAGTAAGATCTGTTATTAGAAAAATGGATCAACGTAGTTTAGTTGGCCAAAAAAAATACGGCCGTACAATGATGTCTGAAGTTAAAGAAGGTAAAAAAGGACTACACGAGTTTTTAGTAGATGTACAAGAGGAAATAATGGATGCTTTATTATATATTGAAGCAGCTAAACAATGTCTACAAGATCAAATAGAAGTAGACTATGAAAAAGTTTCGCCGTAAAAAAAGAGGTCCTGTACAGTCTAAAAAAATATCTATTGATGGTATTACTTTTTCTTCAGGACTTGAAAAGTATATGTATTTAGCTTTAAAAAAAGCTAAAATACCTGTAGTTTATGAGGGTCAAACATATGAAATATTTTCAGGATTTGATTTTCCTCATAAATCCTATGAAAGATGTGGTAATAGTAAAGGAGAATATAAAAATAGAGGTAATAAAAAAATACTTAATATTAAATATACACCAGATTTTATAGGTAAAGGTTTTATAATAGAAACAAAAGGTAGAGCTAATGAGAGCTTTCCTTTACGTTGGAAAATGTTTAAAAGATATGTAGTAGATCATCTACCTGGTGTTACTCTGTATAAACCACAAAATCAAAAAGAATGCGATATAACAATAAAGCTGATACAAGAAACCAAAAACAATTAGCTAGACGTAAATATGCTGAAAGACAAATAGATAAATGGGTTAAATGGAGGATTGAATGTAAAGGTTTTGTACTATATAAGGATCTTGTTGAAATGCAAGAAAAGTTTAATATAAAATGTAACTAAAATGTTTAAAGGAAAAAGTTGGGAATTAACATTAGGTTTTTATCCTGGAATATTAGTAGGAGTAAGATCTTACGCACAACCAGATTCAACACAGCACGTAATTTATTTACCGTTTGTTGATCTTTGTATAGAAATTTTTAAAGATTAAATTAAATATTATGAAAAAATTATTTTACTTAAGTATAATAACATTATTAACCTCATGTGCGGGTGGACAAATGTTTGTTGAAGCAAGAGCAACATATGATATACCGTTAAATAACGATGGAGATTTTGATCAAGATCAAATGAATTTTGATCAAGGTTTAAGGCCATTTAATCCACAAGTTAGATTAACATATAGACATTATTTGTTTGATAACAAGCGTTATCCAAAATCTCGTCCATATAAATTAAAAAAATAATTATGGGATTATTTGATCCAAGAGTACATTATAAACCTTTTGAGTACCCTGAATATTATAATGATGGGTGGTTAAAACAAGCTCAAGCTTTTTGGTTACACACAGAAATACCTATGTCGAGTGATGTAAAAGATTGGCAAGAAAAACTTACTGAAAGTGAAAAAAATTTAGTAGGTAATATATTATTAGGATTTGCACAAACAGAGTGTGCTGTATCTGATTATTGGACACAGAAAGTAGTTAGTTGGTTTCCTAAACATGAAATACAACAAATGGCTATGATGTTTGGATCACAAGAAACAATACATGCTGTAGCTTATTCTTATTTAAATGAAACGTTAGGTCTTGAAAATTTTGAAGCATTTTTACAAGACGAAGCAACTATGGAACGCTTTGATAATTTAATTAGTTATGATGGAAACAACACTACTGGAATTGCAAGAAGCATTGCAATATTTAGTGCCTTTGCTGAAGGTGTTAGTCTTTATTCTGCATTTGCTGTTTTATATAGTTTTCAACTCAGAAATCTTTTAAAAGGTATAGGTCAACAAATGAAATGGTCTGTAAGAGATGAATCATTACACTCTAAAATGGGTTGTAAATTATTTAGACATATGTGTCAAGAAGATAATTCTCTTTTAAATAAATGTAAAAAAGATGTTATTAATGCAGCACACACAATGCTTAAAGCAGAAGAAAAATATATCGACAAAATGTTTGAACAAGGAGACATTGAAAACCTTAAATCATACGATCTCAAACAATTTATCAGAAAAAGACTCAATGAAAAACTCGTGGAGCTCGGTTACAGGGACGAACGGGAGCACTTTACGTATGATAAATCAGGAGCAAAAAACCTCGACTGGTTTTATCATCTTACTGGTGGTCATACTCACACTGATTTTTTTGCTGTTAGACCAACGGATTATTCAAAAGCTAACGAAGGTGAAGACTTCGATGATATATGGTAAAAAGAAATATGATAAAATGTAGTCAATGTGATGCAGAGTTTCCTAGTGGTGTTGAATATAGAGATCACTGGGAAGAAAAACATTTTTATCCTTATTTAAAAAACGGTGGATTTAATCATGAAAAAGCTTTATCAGAAAAAGAATCTTTAAAAATATATAACAAATGATTTATTTTATAGATGATTTTTTAGACAAAAAAGTTTTTAATTTTGTAATAAAAGATCTTAAAAATTTTGAAAAAGTAGATACGCCAGGTAAAAGCTTTTGGATAAAAAATGCTACTAATGAGTTTGTAGATTATATTTGTAAAAGATTACAATTAATAGAAAATAAAAAAATAATTAATTGTTTTTCTTTTTTTAGAGAAGCAAAAAAAAATCAAGATAACGATTGGCGAATACACAATGATAGTTATTCTGGAGTATATAAAGAAAAACCAGATAGAGCATTAGTTTTATATTTATCTGATAATATTACTAAAAAATTAAACGGTACTGCATTTTGGTCACACAATATATATGGAGATAAATTTCCAAACAATAAAGGAGTTGAAGAAGCTAATAGGATGTTACAAGAAGATGCAAACGATATAAATAAATGGCAATTAAAAACTGTTATTGAAGGTAAAAAAAATAGACTTTTATCTTATCCATGTAGTTATTTTCATAGTAAATATCCTAATGAATTTAAAAAAAGTAGAAAGGTTTTTGTAATGTTTTATAAATATGAGAACTTGTAATATATGTAAAAAAACAAAAAAAGATTCTAAATTTAAACACGAATATAAAAAAACTTGTATGCGTTGTGAGTTTAGATGGAAAAGATCTTTTTTAAGATTATTAGTGCATGATAGAAGATTAAGTGCAAAAGAAAGAATAGCAAATAGATTAGGATATATGGGTACAGCTTTTATTATGATAGGCCCTTATTTATTACCACAAGGAAATATAGGTGTAGTTTGTTATATTTTAGGAGGTTTAATTTCCATACCTCAAGTGTGGGTAGCAAAACAATGGAATTTAGTTTTAGTAAATGTTAATGTAATTGTAGGTTACACAATATATTCAATGCAATGAAAGAAAGTAAATTAATAGGTAAATTAAATGAAACAGATAAAAAAATACAAGCTATTAGCAGGGTATTACAAAGATTAATACAAGATGTTTCTAAATTAGAAACTTTAGCTAATGGAACACTAAGCTCTTTACAAATGTTTATGGGTGAAGATGAGTGGAATAAACTTGTAGAAAAAATGAAAAAACTACAAGATAAATCAAATGAAAAAAAATTAGAAACATAATGAAAAATTTAATAATATTATTTTTATTTTTTACAACAACTTTATTCAGTCAAAGTCCTTTACAAAAGTTTGAAGGTATATGGTCTACACCACATTCATACTGGTATAAAGTTTTTACATATAATGAAAAAGATGATATATTAGAAATATACACTTTTAGTTTTGGAGATCCTTCAGCTGTAGTAGAAAAAATAGTTAAAATAACAAGCGATTATGCTATTGATACTAAACTTATAAATCATGATAATAGATGGAAAGTAAACATAACATATCGCATGC
>CENW01111294.1_pt1 | contig 51000 bp, 46 predicted proteins | sample 530241 | NCBI WGS metagenome assembly CENW01 (sample SAMEA2619818, study PRJEB7988) | marine metagenome | isolation source: saline water (ENVO:00002010), including | reverse complement strand
CCTCGAAGGCAACTTCGTGCCGGTTCAAGTCCGGCTCTGGGCACCATATAAGATTATGAGGTAATATAATAAAATGAGTGCATCAATAGATAAAAAACTTTTTGAGAATGATGAAATAAATATTAATGAATTAATCAAAACTTTTTGGGATTACAAGTTGATAATTTCTTTAATATCAATAGTTTCATGTATTTTAATAGTCCTCTACTCTCTTTCGATACCAAATATTTATAGATCTTCAGCTCTTGTTATGCCCACACAAAGTCAAGGCTCAAATCTTTCAGGTTCTCTTTCTGGTCTTGGAGGTCTTGCAAGTATGGCAGGAATTAGTATTCCGTCTGGTAGCTCAAATAATAAAGATGAAGCAATAGCAGTTTTGACATCTCATCAGTTTCTTGAGGATTTTATAATTAAAAATGATATTTTGCTTCCACTTATGGCTTCTAAAGGGTGGGATGCAGTCAAAAATGAACTGATCTTAGATTCAAAAATTTACGACTCTAAAAATAAGAAATGGGCTAGTAAGTCAAATAATGTATCTAGTAAACCATCTATCCAAGAGGCAGTTAGGAGTTTCAGAGAGATTTATAATGTATCCGAAAACAAGCAAAATGGTTTTGTAACAATATCGATAGACTTCTATTCGCCTCAGATTGCAAAAGATTGGATAGACCTAATAGTTAAGAATATCAATGAAACAATGCGTGTTCAGGCGGTCAGCATGGCAACTTCATCTCTAAATTATCTTAATGATCAAATGAATATGACAAATATATCTGAAATTAAAATAGTGTTATCTGAGTTAGCCAAATCTGAAACTCAAAAAATTATGCTATCAAAGTCTTCACCAGAGTATATGTTCAAAACCATAGATAAAGCATATGCTCCAGAGATAAAAATTAGTCCTAGACGTTCAATTATTTGTATTATCGGAGCCCTGGTTGGATTCTCCCTCTCTTTATTAGTTGCAATTTTTATGAGATTAAGAGAAGAAAAAAATAATTCATGAAAATTTTGGTCACCGGATCAGCAGGATTTATAGGCTCATCTTTAATCAAGGATCTATTAGCAAGAGGTGACGAGGTTGTCGGTATTGATAATCTTAATGACTACTATGATCCACAAATAAAACTTGATAGGCTTAATCAATTTAATGATCATGATCTGTTTACACATATTAAGGGAGATATCGTTGATAGTGATCTTTTAGAAAAATGTTTTGAAAATAATAATTTTGATAGTGTAGTTAACTTAGCTGCTCAAGCTGGTGTGAGATATTCCATTGAAAATCCTAGAGCATATATTGATAGTAATATTGTTGGATTTCTTAACATTCTTGAATGTTGCAGAAATTTTAAAATAAATCACTTAGTTTATGCTAGCAGTTCAAGTGTATATGGAGCAAATGAGCTAATGCCTTTTTCAGTAAATCACAATGTTGATCACCCTCTAAGTTTATATGCCGCCAGCAAGAAATCGAATGAGCTTATGGCTCATACATACAGCGAACTCTATAGTCTACCAACAACAGGCTTAAGATTTTTTACAGTGTATGGACCTTGGGGAAGACCAGATATGGCACTTTTTAAATTTACCAAGTCAATATTTGAGGGGGAAGAGATTGAAATTTTTAATTTTGGTAAGCATAAGAGAGACTTCACATATATTGATGACATCGTAAATGGCATAATCAAAGTCATTGAAAAGCCACCACAAAAAAATCCCAATTGGACTGGTCTTAAACCAGATCCAGGATCAAGCAGAGCGCCATGGAAAGTATATAACATAGGCAATAATTCCCCAGTGGAGCTTGAAGAATTTATTAAAGCTATTGAAGATTCAATCGGCCTAAAAGCAAAAAAAAATTTCTTGCCTCTGCAGCCTGGCGATGTTCCTGATACATATGCTGATATAAGCGCTTTAGAGAAAGATTTTAACTATCGACCAAATACATCAATATATGAAGGTATAAATAAGTTCATTGATTGGTATAGAGACTACTACAGGGTTTAATTTATATGAAAGATAATAATCTTAATATAGCTGTAATTGGGCTTGGCTATGTAGGATTACCTTTAGCAGTAGAGTTTGGAAAAAAGAGAAATGTTGTAGGCTTTGACATAAATGAAAAAAGAATAGAAAGTCTCAAACAGGGAAAGGATTCAACTCTAGAGTGCTCAGAGACAGAAATCAAAGATGCTAAATATGTTTCATTTACTTCAACCTTAGACAACTTAAAAGAATGTAATTGTTTTATTGTTACTGTCCCAACGCCTATAGACGATAAAAATATTCCTGATCTAAAGCCTCTCGAAAAAGCAACAGAGATGATAGGCGCAATCTTAAAAAAAGAAGATCTTGTAATATATGAATCAACTGTTTTTCCAGGAGCTACAGAGGAATTCTGTGTTCCAATTCTTGAAAAAAAATCGTCACTAGAGTACAAAAAAGATTTTTCATGTGGATACAGTCCTGAAAGAATTAATCCAGGTGACAAAAATCATAGAATCAAGAATATTAAAAAAGTTACTTCAGGATCTTCAGATGAAGTAGCTAATATTGTTGATAATTTGTACAAAGAAATTATTGAAGCAGGAACTCACAAAGCTGAGAGTATAAAGGTTGCAGAAGCGGCAAAAGTTATTGAAAATACACAGCGTGATTTGAATATCGCATTGATAAATGAGCTGTCTCTAATTTTTAATAAAATGGGCATTGATACTGAATCAGTATTAGATGCTGCTGGTAGCAAATGGAATTTTTTACCATTTAAACCTGGATTGGTTGGCGGGCATTGCATTGGAGTTGACCCATATTACTTAACATATAAGGCTCAGGAGATTGGATACAATCCTGAAATTATACTTGCAGGGAGGAAACTCAATGATTACATGTCAAAATATGTTTCGTCTGTAATCCTAAAAGAACTCTCCTCAAGAAATATTAAATATGAAAAATCCTCAGTCTTGGTAATGGGAATGACATTTAAAGAAAATTGTCCAGATACAAGAAATACTAAAGTTACTGATGTTATAACAAGACTCAAGGATAAGGGGTGTTCGGTTGATGTTTATGATCCATGGATTGATCAAGAAAATTTTAAAAACGATCTTGATATAAACTTTATTAATATTTTAGAAAGTGGATCTTATGATGCAATTTTAATAGCTGTTGCTCATGATGAATTCATTTGCTTGGATAAAAATATATTTAAAGATTTGAAGAAAGAAAAAGGCTTTATTTATGATCTAAAGCACATTTTACCTAAAGATATTTCTGATTTGAGATTATGAATGTTTGAATCAATTAAAGATCTTTATAGATATACAAGGGTCTTCGAGAAGTTCCTTGGTAAACGGATTTATATAATCTTTTTTTTAGGTTTGATTGCATCAATTTCAGAGGCGTTTGGGATTTTGATGCTATTGCCTCTCCTAGAAAGTCTTGATGGATCTTTAGAAGAAAGCGAACTTAACGACCTGAGCAGGTATTTGTTTAATTTTGTTGCTTTTATTGGCTTTGAAAACTCCATACCAGCAATAATAATTTTGATAACTTTCTCCTTTCTATTGAAAGGGCTCATAACCTTTGCATCACTTGGATATAGTGCATTCTTAATAGGTGAACTGCTTAGAGGACTTAAATCAGAACTCTTTGAAAAATATAGCTCAATGAATTTTCAATACTATTCCAGTCAAGATACGGGACATTTTACGAATCTTATTAATGAACAACCTATTAAAGCTCTTGAAGCTTTTAGACAGCTTACCGCGTTTGGTGGACAACTTATAAATACTATTGTTTTACTTGCAATAGCTTTTATCATGACGTGGAGATTTGGATTAATGGCATTTGGAGTTGGAATTATTCTCCTTTTAGTTTTTGTAAACTTAAATAACTATGTAAGAAGTCTTTCAAGAATAACTGCAACCGAGAATGGAATTCTTACAAAATGGCTAATACAGATGCTACATGCATTTAAATATCTGACAGCAACAGGTCAAACATCTCTATTAAAAGTAAATATCTTAAAGTCTATAAATACTCTGACTGATAACCAAATAAAAACTGGTATTGCAGCCGCATTCACACAATCAGTTAGGGAGCCAATTGCAGTCGTTTTCATTATGATGGTTGTTCTAATACAAATTTTTGTATTTGAATCAAAAATTGAGCCTATATTAGTTTCAATTGTCCTTTTTTACCGAGCATTAAATGCAACATTAGCTGTGCAAAGCGGTTTTCAAGGAACATTCCAACACATTGGCAGCATGGAGCTTGTCCAGGATGAGTTTACTAGACAAGAGAATAATAAATCTTCTGATGGTGGGACAATGCTTAATCCTTTTTCAAAGGAAATAAATATTGAAGATTTATCATTTAAATATATTGGCAAGACAGAAGATGCATTAAAAGAAATTACATTAAAAATTCCATGTAAGAGCTCAATAGCTATAGTTGGAGAATCGGGTTCAGGCAAATCAACCCTAATTGATACTATCTCTTTAATGCACAATCCAACAAGTGGGAAAATTCTTATTGATGGTCTTGACAGCAAAGAAATAAATAAGAAAAGTTGGAGAAAGCAAATTGGATATGTTTCCCAAGACGCAGTTATCTTTGATGATACTGTTGCTAATAATATTTGCATGTGGTGTGGCGATGTCGATAAAGATGACTATCTCTTAGAGAAAATTAGAATTGCTGCAAAAAAAGCAAACCTTTTAGACTTTATAGAGTCACTTCCCGAAGGTTTCCAAAGTATGGTTGGGGATAGAGGGTTATTGCTTTCAGGAGGCCAAAAACAGAGACTATTTATTGCAAGAGAGCTTTTTAGGGATCCAAAAATTTTGATTCTCGATGAAGCCACAAGCTCACTTGATTCTGAATCAGAAAAAGAAATTCAAAAAAGCATCGATTCTCTATTAGGTCAGATAACTGTTATAACAATAGCGCATAGACTTTCAACAATAAAAAATGTTGAAAATATCTTTGTTTTAGAGTCAGGTAGCATTATTGAAAATGGTACTTATGATGAACTCATTAAAAATATTAATTCTAGATTTTATGAGATGGCAAAACTTCAATCTTTATAATTAAAAAAGCATTATTGTATAATCCAATCTATGTCTAAAACAATCCCCTATGGCAAACACTTCATAGATGAAGATGATGTTAATGCAGTAGTTAATATTCTTGAAAATCACCAATTAACTCAAGGTAGCGCAGTTGATTCATTTGAAAAGGCTATAGCTAATTATGTGGGTGCAAAATATGCAGTAGCTATGTCAAGTTGGACTTCAGGTTTACATATGGCTTATCATGCTATCGGACTGAATAAGACTAATTCTTTAATTACCTCTCCAATTACATTTGTTGCTAGCTCTAATGCAGCTTTTTATTGCAACTCAAAACCCTATTTTGCCGATATTGATAAAGACACAATTAATATTTGCCATAAAGATATTGAAAGACAAATAAAACAAAGCGATGGCACTATAAAAGCCATTATTCCTGTTCACTATGCTGGATTACCCTGCAAGATGGAAGAGATATCAAAGATTTCTAGACAATATGATTGTTTCATAATTGAGGATGCTGCTCATGCATTAGGAGCTAAATATGAAGATGGTTCAATGGTTGGTTCATGCAAATATTCTGACATGACAGGATTTTCATTTCATCCCGTAAAGTCAATAGCAGCCGGCGAGGGAGGCATGATAACAACAAATTCATATAAGATTTATAAAAGACTTTTAAGAATAAGAAGTCATGGAATTAATAAATTAGATGATAAATTCTTGGATACAAAGCAAGCATTTACAGGAGAACTAAGTAATCCTTGGTACTATGAAATGCAGGAGCTCGGCTATAACTTCAGGATAACTGATATTCAATGCGCACTCGGAGAATCACAGCTTAAAAAATTACCTAGTTTTTTAAAAAAAAGAAGAGAGCTTGCCAAAAAATATGATGAAGCTTTTAAAGATTTGCCTCATGTCAAGCCTATCCATTCCAATCAAAGAGAATTTAGCTCTCATCATCTTTACGTGTTAAGGATAGAATTCAACAAAGTTGGAATATCTAGGGCAAAATTAATGCATAAGCTTAAGGAAGAAGGTATTCTTACTCAAGTTCATTATATTCCTGTAACTAGCCACCCATTTTATAAAAACTTAGGATATAAGACTGAAGAATATCCAGAGTCAAAAAGCTTTTATGATGAAGCTCTTTCAATCCCATTATTTTTTTCATTAACTGACAAAGAACAAAATAAAGTTATAGATAAATTAAAGAACCTTTTATCGTAATGACTTTTTCAATTATTGTTCAAGCGCGAATGGGATCATCTCGTCTTCCTGGTAAAGTTTTAAAGAAAATAAATGACATGCCGATGATAGAGATAATCCTTAAAAGACTATCTCTATCAAGGAAAGTTGATAATATAATTCTAGCCACTTCGGAAAAACAACAAGATATTCTTTTATCTAAATTCGTAAAAGAATTAGGTTTTGAAGTATTTAATGGTAGTGAAAATGATGTGTTGAGTAGATATTATTGGGCATCTAAATATTATGACTTAAAAAATATAATTAGAATAACTGGCGATTGTCCATTGGTAGATCCAAGCATTATTGATGAAATGTGCAATGAATTTTCTAGAAATAATCCTGACTATCTTTCAAATATTTTCCCAAGAAGCTTCCCAAAGGGTCTTGATATTGAAATCTTTAGTTTTAAATCATTGGAAAGAGCATTCAATGAAACTCAAGAAAGTTCTCATCGTGAGCATGTCACACCTTATATAAGGGAATCTGGTAAATTTATTACCTCAAACTTTGATAACGATAATGATTACTCCTCTTTAAGATGGACAGTAGATTATCAAGAAGACTTTGATCTCATTAAGTATATCTTTAATAAATTTGAAGATAACATTCATTTCAATTGGAAAGACGTTCTGGATTTAGAAAAAAAAGAGCCCAAGATATTTGATTTTAACAAGCACTTAAAATAAGAATGAAAATACTTTTTCTTGGATACAATAATAAAGAAACGAAGTTAATTAATTTTCTAAAGAAAAGTGGTCATTCAGTTGTTCACTCTAAAGAGGAGATAGATGATTTTTCCTTTTTCGACTTAGTAATATCATTTGGATACAAGTTTATAGTTAAAAAAACTTACCTAGAAACTCTTAAAAGACCAATCCTAAATTTACATATCTCTTATTTACCTTTCAATAAGGGAGCTCATCCAAATTTTTGGTCTCACTTTAACAATACTCCTTCGGGCGTTTCTATCCATGAGATAGATTCAGGAATAGATACAGGCCCAATAGCTTTTCAAAAGATTGTTAATTTGGATGAAGCATATACTCTCAAAGAGAGTTACAAAATCTTATTAAAAGAAATAGAAGATCTTTTTATAAATAATTTCAAAGAAATTGAAGATTTCAATTACAAAAAAATTACGCCTAATGAATTTGGGACATTTCATAAAAAATCTGAGCTACCTGAATGGGCTTCATGGGATATGACAATAAATGAAATTAAAAAGAAATCCATAGAAGAAAGACAATGTTTTGTTGTTCTTGGAAACCTAATGCATCAGTCTGGCGATTTAAATGAAGAATCAAAACTAAGGGTAAAAAAACTTATAGAGATAGTGAAATACAGGAGAGATCAAGATATATTTTTCTGTGGTTGGGATTATAGAGATGATTCAGAAAAAACAATTGCAGAGGCTCTTAAAGAATATTTTCAGAGCAATTGTGAAGCCAGCCAAAATTTTTTTCTATCTGATTTATCCAGAGACACCGTAGGGGATGCAATCTTTTTGAGAAAGATTTTTCAGGATAAAATTGGCAATAAAAGAGTTAATGTTGTTACAAGTGACTATCATAGTTCGCGCTCAAGAAATATTTTTAAATATGTTTTTGGTGAAAAGAATGATGTTCAAGTCTTTTCTGCTAGATCAAGCAAGAAAGATTCTCAGAAACAAAACGAAAAGGATTCTTATCAATCTTTTTTAAGAACTTTTCAAGGTATTGATGCAGGTAATTTAGAAGAAATTTACAAAAGACTAATTACTTCTCATCCATACTATAATGGTGATGTTTATAAGAAATTAACATTAGAAAAATAGACGAATGAGTAAAAACATCACAATCAATGATAGAAAAATAGGTTTAGAACACTATCCATACATAATTGCAGAAATGTCAGCAAATCATAATGGGAGTATTGAGAATGCTTTCAAGATTATTGAGCAGGCAAAGAATGCTGGCGCAGATGCAATTAAAATCCAGACCTACACAGCTGATACATTAACAATTGATTCAGATCTTCCTGATTTTAGAATTGACGATGGTCTTTGGAAGGGTAAAACTCTTCATGAGCTATATAATTGGGCACATACACCTTGGGAATGGCATCAAGACTTATTTTCTTATGCAAAAAAACTTGGGATAACAATATTTAGTTCACCTTTTGATAACACAGCCGTTGATTTGTTGGAGGAACTTAAAACCCCAGCATATAAAATAGCTTCATTTGAGGCTGTGGATATTGCTCTCATTAGATATGTAGCTTCTACTGGCAAACCAATGATCATTTCAACAGGCATGGCAAATGATCTAGAAATTGAAGAAGCTGTTAATGCAGCAAATGAGGGTGGATGTAAGGAAATTGCCTTACTCCATTGCGTGAGCGGATATCCAGCACCTGCATCTGAATATAACCTGAGAACTATCCCAGATATGTTAAAAAGGTTTAATCAAGTAACTGGGATCTCAGATCATACCCTTGATAACACTACAGCAATTTCAAGTATATCTTTGGGAGCCTCCATTATTGAAAAGCATTTTACTCTTGATAGATCTAGGGGTGGACCTGATGATAGTTTTTCACTTGAAGAAAGTGATTTAAGGGAGTTATGCACTAATTCCAGAACCGCATGGGATTCTCTTGGAAAAATAAATTATTTAAGAACTTCGAGCGAGGAGTCAAATCTCAAATTCAGGAGATCGCTCTATTTTGTGAAAGATATTAAATCAGGCGAAAAAATATCAAATGAAAATGTAAGAAGTATAAGACCGGGATATGGGCTTTCTCCCAGTAAACTAGAAAGCATTCTTGGTAAAGTAGTAATAGAAGATGTTTTTAGAGGCATGCCAGTAACTTTAGATTTATTAAAAGATTAAAAAATGAAAAAGTATTGTTTTTGTATGACTGGCAATGAAGTTTGGTTTGAGGTTGCCAAGAATTTATATGAACATAATGTTGCAGAACCAGTTTTATGGCTTGGTGACGATAGGCACTTTGAAAAAGCAAAAGCACTTTTTGATAATAATGTTGTCAAAATGCTTGACTTTGTTCATTATCAAGAAAACATTCAAACAATTAACTATTCAGGAGAGAGATTAGACTTTTTTCTTTCTCAAAATTACCTAAGAGCAAAAGATAGATGCCTAAAAATGATGGACAGGCTTGATTTATATGGGGCCTTTGGTAGAAATGATAGAGAGGCAGTATTCAACAAATTATGCATTTGGTTTTTAGATAAAATTGAAGCAGCAAATCCAGATGCTTTTGTTTTTGCAGAAACTCCTCATTCCCACGCTCAATATTTATTATTTGAGATTGCTGATTTTTTAGGGATACGCGCAGTAAAGTTTTGTACATGGCAACCAGCCCCGCTCCTGTTTCTTCAAGACCTTAAAACAAATGAGAAAATTCCAAAGAAAGATAATATCCGAGGAAAGTATTTCAAGCTACTTGATCAAGACGTAGAGACATATATTCAAAAAATCATTGATGAAATGGATGATAATGAAAACTATGAAGTTCCCTATATGAAGGCTCAGAGGGAAACAACAAATATCTCAAATAGAATAAAAAACTTCGTTAAAGCCGGAGCTTGGTTGTTGCTTAAAGAATTTATTTTTCAATTCAGAAAAAATCTTTCGAGAAATTACTACAAAATAAATCCATTTAAGTTCGGATTCTTCCAAATTGTTAAGATAAATAGACTAAGAAAAAAAGCACTATTAAGTCAATCAATTAAGCATAAAGATCCTTTTAAAAAAGACGAGAAATATGTTTATTTTGCTCTTCATTTTGAACCTGAAAGAACAACTAATCCTGATGGAGGAGTATTTCATGATCAAATATTAGCTATTTTGGCTTTAAGAAAAATTCTCCCTAAGGATACATATATCTATGTCAAGGAGCACCCATCTCAATTTTATGTGGCAAATAAAGGTTCAAGAGGCAGAAGTCCTCTTTTCTATGAATTAATAAAGAACCTTGATAAGGTTAAGTTCGTTGGTTTTGAAGAAAACTCTTTAGAGTTAATCAAGCACTCTATATTTGTTTCAACCATTTCTGGAAGTGTTGCATTGGAGGCTTCAGTTATTGGGAAGAAATCTCTGATATTTGGAGATATTTGGTTTAAAGGATGCCCCAATGTTTTTTCATGGAGCAATAATTTAACTTATGATCAAATAATTAAAAGTGAAACCTTCGGTCATGAGGATGTTTTGAAATTCTTAAAAAAAGAAAAGGAGGACTTTGCAGTTGCAGGATGTCAAAATATTAGTGGACAAAATAGATATAAATATTCTAAAGAAGATGACTTTCTTGAGGAAGAGATAACGGGTGTTCAATACTTATTAGAACTTTTTTTTAAAAGTATTTAGTTTTTATGGAATTTATTAAAAGAAGGTCTTACAAGTGAGGGGGGGAGCAATAATTTTTTCAAGACTGTCCTCTAAAAGATTACCAGAAAAAGCTCTAGTAGATATATCAGGAAGATCCTTGCTTGGAAGAGTAATCGATATAACAAAAAATATTGTCGGCATTGATGAAATAATACTAGCAACTTCTACAGATCCTCAAGATGATAAATTGGAAGAGATTGCATTACATGAAAACATTGAGGTTTTTAGAGGTAGTCTCAATGACGTATGCTTAAGATCAATAAAAACATGCGAAAGATTTAAATTAGATTACTTTGTTAGGATTTGTGGTGATAGGCCTTTTTTTAATGCAAAATTAATTTCAGAGTTATTATTAGTTTTCAAAAAAAATCTTGATATAGACTTGCTGACAACATCATTCCCTAGAACTGTTCCCCCAGGACTAACATGTGAAATAATAAAAATAGATGCTCTTCAAAAAGCTTATAAAAATATAAAGGAGGAAGAAGATTTTGAACACCTAACAAGCTTTTTTTATAAAAATAAAAATGATTTCAATATTAAGAATTATCAACCGAATGATCTTTTAGATTTTGATAATATTAACCTCTGTGTAGATAATTTAGATGACCTTAAAAGAGCTAGGTGGATATCAAATGAAATGGATAAAATTAAGGGTTCATATGATAATATAACCACCATTATTTCAGTAGCAAAGAAATGGAAGATATTTAATAAATAAAGGTTTATTAAAATTTTTTAAATTATGATTATTCTTGGTATTCATGACGGGCATAATGCAAGCGCTTCCTTAGTTGTGGATGGAAAATTGTTATGTGCAATTGGAGAGGAACGGCTTTCCAGAGATAAGCATCAATATGGATTCCCATCTAAAGCAATAGAGGCTGTCCTAAAGTTTGGAAAAGTTGATACATCCGATTTAGATAGAGTAGCTATGGCTACTCCAACTTTACCTCCAGCTTATTTTTATACACAAAGAAATTCAACCTTCTCGATCAGCGACTATTGGAAAGAACAGAAAGAATATTGGTATCCAAAACTATTTGAAGGTAAAGATCCAAGATATTTAGAAATATTTTCAGATAAAGTAAATAATGAAAAATTTCCTTATGACGAGACTCTTATTAGAGATGAAAGAGATCATGAAGGAATGTGGAAGGCTAGATTGAAATATCTTTGTGAAAGCTTAGACATAGATAAAGACATTGTTTCAGTTCATGATCATCATGAAAGCCATGCATATTACGGTTACATTTCTTCTCCTTACAGAGATAATGCTTCTCTTATATATACCATGGATGGAGGAGGAGACAATGCAAATGGAACAGTTTCAATAGGTAGACCTGGACAAGCCCTTCAAGAGATATCTAGATCAGCCAATTGCAATATTGGAAGAATGTATAGATATGCCACCCTTCTTTTAGGCATGAGGCCTGCTGATCACGAATATAAGCTAATGGGACTCGCAGCATATAACAGTGAGAAATATGGAAAATCTGCATATGATATTTATGCTGAAACTCTTCAGGTCGACGGATTAGGCTTTAAATACAAAAAAGATATTAAAGATCATTTCTGGTATTTTAAAGATAAGCTTGAAGGACAAAGATTTGATGCTGTTGCTTACGGCATACAAAAAAGATGCGAGGTTTTATTAACTGAGTGGATTTCTAATGGCGTAAAGAAAACTGGAATTGGAAATATTATTATGTCTGGAGGTGTCGCTCAAAATATCAAAGCAAATAAGCTTATTTCTGAGATTGATAAAGTTGAGCAAGTTTTTATTCCTCCGGGTCCAGGAGATGAGTCAATATCAATCGGCGCTGCTTATTTAGAACTTGTCAAAAATGGTATATCAGTTTCTGAAATTGAATGTCCTTCAAATGGATATTTTGGACCAAGTTATTCAAATTCTGAGGTTGAAGAAGCTATTGAAAAGTTCGCAAGACCAGAGTGGACTGCTAGAAAGGTAAAACCTTCAGATGTTGCTCAAATATTAGCAGATGGAGATGTTGTTTCAAGATTTGGAATAGATAAAATGGAATTTGGAGCGAGAGCTTTAGGTAATAGATCAATAATTGCTGATCCAAGGAGACCAGATGTCATTCACCACATAAATAAGTTAGTAAAGATGAGAGATTTTTGGATGCCATTTGCTCCGAGTATTTTAGAGGAAAGAGAAAAAGATTATATGGTGAATCCTAAAGGTATAGACGGAAGATTTATGGCAGTGGGCTTTGACTCAACTGAGTTAGCTAAAGAACATATTCCCGCAGGACTTCATCCTTTTGATAGATCCGCGAGACCTCAAATAGTATGTAAGAAAGATAATCCTGATTATCATGCTCTTATTAAAGCTTTTGAGGACTTAACAGGAGTAGGCGCCCTGATGAATACTTCATTCAACATACATGGCGAACCTATTGTAGGAAGCCCTGAGGATGCTTTTGATACATTTTCCAGATGTGGAATCCATCACCTTCTAATTGGAGAATGGTTGATTAGTAAGTCTTCAAAATAGTATATTGTTAAAAAGGATATTATTCTTTGAAAAATAAACTTTACATAAGTTTCAAATGATGACCTCAGAGCCTCTCGTTACAATATATATTCCATGTAGAAATTATGGAAAATTTTTAAGACAATCTGTTGAAAGTGTATTCAATCAGTCTTACTCAAACTGGGAATTAATTATTATTGATGAAGCTTCTGATGATGATACTATCAAGATTGCAGAAAGTGTTTGTAAATTACATCCCAATAAGACATTTCTTATAAAAAATAATAGCCCAATGGGCCTTCAAAAACTTGCAAATCATGTTTTAAATAAGGCAAATGGTAAATACATGATGCGTTTAGATGCAGATGATTGGTTAGATGAGAGTGCTTTATATTTATTAGTTTCGAAGCTTGAAAACACTAATGATAAGGGTATTGTTTATGGCAATTACTACTACACTGATCAGGATGGAAAGGTTATAGGTGTTGAGACTAGCTTTGAGCAAGATTCAGACCTATCACTCTCACAGATTCCTCCCCATGGAGCATGCACCCTTTTTAGAACACGAGCACTGAAAAGTGTTGGTGGTTATTCTGAGGACGTAAATGCTCAAGATGGCTGGGACTTATGGTACAAAATATCAAACAGGATAGGATCAACAAGCATAAGGACGCCCATATTTTATTATCGGCAGCATAATCAATCTTTAAGCAAAGACAATGATAGATTGCTAAAAGCACGATCAAAAATATTTGAAAACGCCGGAAAAAAACTTGAAGGAGATTATAAGCCTTCAGTTTTAGCAGTAATTCCTGTAAAAGAATCATATCCAGATCTTGAAGGAGTGCCTTTTATGGAAATTGATGGTAAATCTCTTCTAGAACATACAATTAATAATGCACAAAAATCAAAAAAAATTAATCAGATTACTGTGATGTCAGAAAGTGAAAAAGTCTTAAGATTTTCAAAAGAATTAGAAAATGATGGAAAGGTCTCGAAGCATAGAGTTATTAAAAGAGAAAAAATTAAAAAAAATAAGAATATTCCTATTCGAGATTTCATGAATTTAGCAGGAGAAGACTTTTTTGATCAGCATAAATTATATCCAGACATTATAATTTTTCTTAGCATTCATGCCATTAACAGAAATGAAGTTCATATTGACAAAGCTTTGAATGCTTTACGAATCACTGAAGGTGATAGTGTTGTTTCTGTTCAGGAAGAGAGAAATCCAATGTTTTCATACAATAAAGATGGCTTAGAACTAATTAATCCCGGAAGATTCCAAGACTTAATTTTTAATGAGGAAAGACTTTATAGATTTAACGGATGTTTGATTGCAACTTGGTGGGAGGTATTAAAGTCGCATAGCTTGTTCGGAGAAAAAATTTCGTTTATTGAAATGTCAAATAAAGATAGTTTTCAAATAAAAAGCAACTCATTTCATCAGGCTTTAAAAAAAATAAAAGATTAGACCTATAAATTGAAGACTGTTCAAAAAAACTCATCAATCATTGATCAAGCAAATCAAGAGGATTGGGATCATATTTTTTTTATAGTCAATCCTGTTTCCGCAATTATTGCTAAGCTAATAATAGAAAAATTTAGAATTAATGAAAAAAATCTAAAAATTTACTCCATTAGAGAAACAGATGTCTCACTAATTACGAAAGATAAACATAAAATAGATTCTTACTGGCATGATAGATTTTTTATTAAACTGGGCTTTAATCCATTAACTAAAAGGGTTCTTAAAAAGATAGATGCAAGAAAAAGAGGTTTTGTTGCATACACAAGTTGGTGTTTTCGAGAATCAACTATAACCCCATCAATTAATGAGTTACTTAAGTCAGATCTTGCAAGAGGCCATATATACATTGAGGAAGGCCAAGCAACATATAGGCCGAGCAAACCATATAGTGTTGAAAAGTTTCAAAAAGAACAAATTACTCATGCAGAAGGTTTAACACAGATGTATAGAGATGATGCAAAAGCTTTCATATGCATTCTAAATAATGCTTTTCCAGAAGTGCCTAATTCAAAGAAGATCATTTTAAATAATATTAGTATCCTAAAGAATTTTTATAAACCAAAATTACTTGGCATAAAATCGATTGGTGTGACTTGTGCCGAGAGAAGACTTGAGCATCATCAGTGGAAGGGAATGTTAAAAAAACTAATACATTCAATGCCAGACGGCGGTGTTATTAAGATTCATCCAAGTTTTCTATTCGATCCAAAAAAAAGAAAGAGAATCTTTTCAATTTTTAATAAAATAAAAACTGACAACATTGAGATTTGTGATGAAAGTGTAATATTGGAAATTGAGATGCTTTTTGAAAAGAAATTTTTAATAGGATCATTAACATCATTAGATTTATATGCGACAAGCTTTGGATCAGAATTCAAAAGTATAGAGCTTTACTAAAAGAGAAGAGTATAATGATCTACATATTTACTTCATAACTTTTATTTATGCTAGAAATAATTTCAAACATATACCAAAATTTGGTATCAAAAGGATGATAGGCAAAGAGATCCATGATTTTGCGCTTGAGCTTTGGCCAATAGATAGAAGTATTACTGGAGATGGAGTTAGAGAAACATTAAATCTAATATCACGACACATCCCAAACCTAGAAGTCAGATCTGTTAAAACTGGAACAAAAGTATTTGATTGGACAGTCCCAAAGGAATGGAAAGTCCATGAGGCATATATTGTTACGCCAAATGGAGATAAGATTTGCGATTTTTCAGAAAATAACTTGCATCTAGTAGGCTATAGTATTCCTTTTGAAGGTGAGCTTTCACTGCAAGAACTTCGTGACCATATCTATACTCAACCTGATCAGCCAGATGCGATTCCGTATGTTACTAGCTTCTACTCAGATAGGTGGGGTTTTTGCTTAAGCCAAAAGAATTATGAAGCCTTGGAGGAGGGAAATTATAAGATAGTAATCAAAACTGAGATTTTTGATGGAGTTTTAAACTATGGAGAACTGCTTTTACCGGGGAAAAGCCAAAAAGAAATCTTTCTTAGTACATATATTTGCCACCCCTCCATGGCAAATAATGAGCTATCGGGACCAACTGTATTAACTTTTTTAACAAAATGGTTAGAAAGCATTGATAGAGAATACTCATATCGCATTGTTTTTGTTCCAGAAACTATTGGCTCAATCACATATCTAAGTTTTAACTATAAAGAAATGAAAGAAAAAATTTTTGCTGGATATAATATTTCATGTGTAGGAGATGATAGAGCATACTCCTACTTACCTTCTCGTAATGGAAATACTCTAAGTGATAAAATAGCTAAACATGTCTTGAAATGGACTGATCCTGATTTTGTTAAGTATAGCTGGCTGGATAGAGGGAGTGACGAGCGCCAATATTGTGCACCCGGTATTGATTTACCAATTGCACTAATAATGCGAACAAAGTTTGTAGAGTATCCTGAATATCATACTTCTCTTGATGACTTAAGAAATGTTGTAACTCCTGAAGGTCTTGACGGTGGGTACTGGGCTATTAGGAAATCCTTAGAGGCCATTGAGAGAAATAAAATCTTTAAAACCAAAACTTTGTGCGAGCCGCAGATGGGCAAAAGAGGTCTATACTCAACATTATCAATAAAAAATAGCTATGAGTCAGTGAAGTTGATGATGGATTTTTTAAGTCTTTGCGATGGAAATGCATCTTTACTAAATATCTCTGAAAGGCTTGATGTGCCAATATGGGATTTGTATGAATTAATTGATAAATTGCTCAATCATAATCTTATTGATGAATCCAACTTAGATGAAATATTTTAAATAATATGAAAGATATCTCATCGAATAGAATAAATTCAATTAATCCATCTTCAACTATATCTTTGTCTTCAAAAGCTAAGAGATATAAAAATGAAGGAAGAGACGTTATTAATGTAACAACTGGAGAATTGCCCTTTCAGACTCCTAAATATATAAGAGAATCTCTGTATGACGCAATCGAGCTTGCTAAAGACAAATATTCGGATCCTTCAGGAATCCTTGAGTTAAAAGAGGCAATAGTAGATAAGTTTGGTTCAGAAAATAATTTAAGATTTAGGACTGAAGAAATTGTTATTGGAAGCGGCGTTAAAGAGCTTTTTTTTAATATAATGGCGTCAACTATTTCAAAAAATGATGAAGTTATTATCCCAGTTCCATATTGGGTAAGTTTTCCTGAAATTGTAAAGTTATTCGATGGAAAACCAGTTTATATCGAGTCAGATAATAAGAACAACTTTAAAATTAATCCAGACCAGTTGAGGACTGTTATCAATGAAAGGACTAAATGGTTAATAATAAATAGCCCCTCAAATCCTACTGGATCTGTATATACAGCAAGTGAGTTAAAAGAAATTGCTGATGTTTTAAGAGAATCTAAAAACAAACACGTCTTAGTTATTTCAGATGATATCTATGAAAAAATAATTTTTGATAACATTAGTTTTAACAATATCTTAAATGTTGCACCTGATCTCGAGAATAGGGTTGTTATTATGAACGGTTTTAGTAAGTCATTTTGCATGACAGGATGGCGCCTTGGTTATGCAGCTGCAAAAAAAGGTTTTATAGACCTTATCTCAATAATTAAGTCCCATTCAACGACATGTACACCCCCATTCATTCAGTATGCTGGAGCTGCTGCTCTTAAAGGTGATAACTCTTTTATTGATGACAATCTCAAGGAAATAGAAAAATGTAGGGATGCTATTGTTAAAGGCTTAAATTCAATTAAGGGCATTTCATGCACCAATCCAGATGGCTCCTTTTATGTTTTTCCGTCTTGTAAGAGGTTTATAAATAGTAAAACTCCAGATGGAAAATTAATTAAATCTAGCAAAGATTTTGCCTCATACTTACTTGAAGATTATAATCTTGCAGTCATCCCTGGCGAGGCTTTTGGATTGGATAATTATTTTAGGATTTCTTACACGATCGAAAATAGAACTATGGAAGAATTGTTAAGAAGGCTAAGGAAGGCTTGCTCAAAACTACTCGTTGAATGAATCTTTATTGAGGAAAAAAATATGAAGGCTCCAATGATACTTGACTGCACTCTTAGAGATGGAAGCTATGTAAATAATTTTCAATTTTCAAAAAATGAAACATCAGAAATCTCAAGAGATCTAGATAAAGCGGGTTTCCAATATATTGAAGTTGGCCATGGAATTGGTTTGGGTGCAACTGAGAGGGGTCAATATGTTGCAGCATGCTCAGATGAGGAATATATGAAAGCCGCAAGCGAATCAGTAAAAAACAATAAGTGGGGAATGTTTTGTATTCCGGGCATTGCTTCTCTTGATCATATTAAGATTGCAGCTGATCATGGAATGAACTTCATTAGGATTGGTACAGATGTAACTGAGGTTGATCAATCTGAAGAATTTATTAATTTAGCTCTTAAGAACAACATTGAGGTTTTTTCAAATTTTATGAAATCATATGTTTTGGAGCCTAGAGAGTTTGCTAACTTGGTTTCAAAGGCAAAAGATTTTGGTGCACAAATGGTATATTTGGTTGATTCAGCTGGAGGAATGCTTCCAAATGAAGTTAAAAGCTTTATTACTGCAGCACAAGATCTAAATCCAGATGTGCCCCTAGGTTTCCACGGCCATAATAACTTAGGACTGGGGGTTGCAAACGCTCTAATATGTGCTGAGCTTGGTGTTGAAATGATAGATACCTCTCTTCAAGGTTATGGACGAAGTGCGGGAAATACTGGGACTGAACAATTTATTAGCGCTCTTATTCGCGCTGGTTTTGAAACAAATATCTCTTCACTCGAAGTTATGCAACTGGGAGAAATTCATATAAGACCTTTAATAGATTCATATGGAATAAGTTCTCTTGATATAGCAGCAGGAGAGGCTCTTTTCCATTCAAGTTATATGTCAAGAGTTTTAGAGGTTGCCATAGATAATAAAGTTGATCCAAGAGCACTTATTATTGACCTCTGTAAAATTAATAAAATAGAGGCTCCAATAGATCTTATAAAAGATGTCGCTAAAAAACTTAAATCTACCAATCCTGCTCCTTTAAATATACCATTCAAAAAATATTATGGAGAAGAGCAAGGCTAGTTTTGAGCTATAGTAAAAAATTAAATAGTATTTTTAAGGCTTCTTGGGACTGTCAAGCAATTCAGTCTGATGATCGATGCTTAACCTATAAAGAATTTTATGAACTTGCCTTTTCTTTGACTAAATTTTTAGAGTCAAAGAATAAAAAATCTGGTGACGTAATTGGGATAAAGCTTCAAAATGGACTGGAGTACTGTATAGCCTATCTTGCTTGTTTGATTGGTAATTATGTTGTTGTGCCAATAAACCTAGAGCTTTCTAAAAAAGAACAAGACTTCATTATTAGAATGTCTCAACCATCTTTTTTAATAGATGAAGAAATTGATTTTTTTAATTTAGCACATGAGAAATGTGAGAGACCAGACTTTAAAGATTCAGTACAAGATTATGATGCAATTTTCTTTACCTCAGGAACTACAGGAAATCCAAAGGGTGTTTGTCACTCGATGGAATCCCTGATAGAAAATGCCACATCTTTTAATAAAATGTTGGATCTCAAAAATGATGTAAGAATGTATCATGTTCTTCCAATGGCTTATATGGCAGGATTTCTGAATACAATCATTTCCCCTTTAATTGCAGGAGGATGTATCTTGATAGGACCTAGATTTAATCCAAGTCATGCAATGAATTTCTGGGACAAAGCAATTAATTGGGAAGCAAATTCAATTTGGATAACTCCAACACTTGCATCCATTTTAGTAAAGTTTACAAGAGATAAAAATATTATTAAAAAAGTTGGGTCAAATATGCAAAATATATTTTGTGGAACTGCTCCTCTGCCCGAAAAGTTAAGAAAAGATTTTTTATTCTTATTTTCACAACCGCTCCAAGAAAGTTTTGGAATGAGTGAAATACTTTTGGTGTCAGCACAGAGCAGAAAAGATGCAAAAAAAGAATTAAATGTTGGATCACCTCTTCCAAAACTAAAAATTTCAAAAAGACTTTTTGATGGCCAAGAGGAACTTTTAATCAATTCTCCTTGGGCTTTAAAATATTATCTGATAGATGGAAATAAAGAGTATCCATTAGAAGATGGGTACATGCCAACAGGAGATATTGGAGAAATTAAAGGAGATAAATTGTATATAACTGGAAGGATTAAAGATTTAATTATTAGAGGTGGAATAAACATTTCTCCTCTTTCAATAGAAAACATTATCCTGTCAGAAGGAGGCGTGGATGAAGTTGCTGTCGTTGGCTTACCTCATGAATTTTGGGGAGAGGAAATATGCGCTTGCATTGTAAAAAAGGATTTAGAAGACGAAGATAGCATTTTAAAAAAGGTAAAGAATCTTTGTGAAAATGAAATTGCTGATAATATGCAACCGGATAAATATATTATTGTTAATGATCTCCCAAAAAATACTAATGGCAAGATCTTGAAAAATGTTTTAGTGAAGAATTTGTTATGATAATTGGTTTTGCTCACCTTGCAATAAATACAAAAAATCTAAAAGAATTAGAAACTCTTTATTTATCAAAAGGCTATAAAAAATCAAATAGTTTTTTTTCAGTAAAAAACAATCAATCAAAAAAAGCTTTTTGTAATAACTTTGAAGAAAATCATGACTTGGTAATTTTAGATAGTTATGAAGAAGATTTCTCTTTAGAGCTTACATGCCACGGCCAAACTGATGGGAAAAATGAGCAATTAGAAATCAATAATGGAAAAATTATTATTAAGACTTCTGAGGTGGAGGAGCTAACAAAATTTTTTTTAAATGGGCTTGGGTTTAAAAAATTAAAAAAAAATAACATAAAGCTCGAAAGCATTAAACAGTCATGGTGCTGCGATATACAAATGCATCAATTAAATACTGATTCTTCTAGAGTAGATGCTGAGGGTCCATCATGTTTGGCTTTTTATTCAACAAATATTCTTAATGATAAAGAGCTATTGATAAGTGAAGGCGCAACAAATCCAACTAATATCTTTAATTTATCTCTTGGTGTAAAATCACTAGATATATTTATGGCCAGAGCCCCCGGAGGTGTTTTGGTTGAGTTAATACAAATTAAGAAAAAAAATGCCACCTAAGATTATAGACCTCTCAATGATATTAGAGGAAGGAATGATTTCATTTCCTCAGCCTTGGCACCCAATCTTAGAAATAGTTCAGTTGGGAAGACATGAAGTAGAAGGGCGAGAAACTAGAAAAATTACTATGGGAACTCACACAGGAACTCACATAGATTCACCAAGACATTTTATTCCAAATGGCGCCACAGTAGATGAAATACCTCTAGAGCAGATCAATGGTATGGCTTCAGTAGTAAATTTAACAAGCTTTGGACCAGGCGATGAGGTGGGTAAAAAGGATCTTGAAGATGCCTTAGGTGACAGGCCAGCCGAGAGAGTTTTATTAAGATTCGATTGGGAAAAAATGATTGGATCTTTAGATTATTATTACAAATCACCATATTTATCTGAGGAAGCTGCAAAGTGGTTAATTGCAAAAGGTTGTAAGTTGTTAGGAATGGATACACCTATGCCTGATAATCCTGAGAATGGAAGAGGTTGCACTAAAGATTCACCAAATCATAAAATTCTTTTAGGCGGCGGGGCAATATTGGTTGAGTATATGATTAATTTATCATCAATTGATAGAGATGAGGTTCAGATTATTGTGGCGCCCATTAAAGTCAAAGAAGGTGATGGTGCGCCTGCAAGAGTTTTTGCAATTTTAGAATAGTTCAAATTTAATATAATAAATGGAAACCTTAATCGAAAATTGGATTAAAGATTGGTTCATAACAAAGTCACCTGAAATAGATTTAGGCAGTGACAAGAATTTCTTTGAAGAAGGAGCTGTAGATTCCTTCGGGGTTATGGAGTTAATAACAGATCTTGAAGAACATTTTAAAATAACCTTTTCCCAAGAAGAGTTTCAAGATAAACGCTTTACATCTATTTCTGGATTATCAGAAATAATCAGACAAAAAATCGACTAATTACATTGAAATATTCAAAGGAAGAAATTGCCTTAGCTTTAGAGAAATTAGGCTTGATGAAAGGCGACAGTCTGTTTGTTCACTCAAATATAGGCTTTTTTGGGATACTTGAAAATACTAAAAATATTGACGATGTATGTGAAATGTTCTTTGACAGTATCTTTGAATTAATTGGTGCAGAAGGCACAATCTTTGTACCAGCATTTACATATTCTTTTTCAAGGGGTGAAGTTTTTGATCCGTTAAAACCACCAAAAATGGGAGCATTTTCAGATTGGTTCTTTAAACATCCTGATTCAATTAGATCTCATGATCCATCATTTTCTGTAATTGGTATAGGAAAGAAAGCCTTATCGATGACAAAAGATTTACCTTCAAATAGTTTTGGCAAGGATTGTTTTTTTGAAAGATTTTATAAAATAAATGGAAAAATTTTAAATCTAAATTTTGATGCTGGATCAACTTTCATTCATTATTTTGAAAGATTATTAGATGTTCCGTATAGATTTGATAAGACTTTTGAAGGAACCTCGCATATAAACGGAAGAAATAAAGTTATGAAAACCACAATATATGTAAGGTATCTAAGTGACGATATGCTTGAATATTCAAGTACCCTTTTCACCAAAGCAGCTTCAAAAAGATCATATTTTAATCAGCAAACTATTGGAAGAGGGTCTGCAGGAATAATATCAACAGAAGATACCTTTCAGCTAATCAAAGAGGAAATCGCAGATTCCCCATTTTTTTTAACAAAAGCAGGTATTATGGGAATTGATAATCCAATTATTAAAAAAGAATAACTATTTTGGGAGGTCAATTTGACTCAATATAATGCAAAAAAAGAATGGGAGAGACTTTATGGGCCTGAAAGTAGAATTGCTTATCCTGCAGAGGGTGTTATAAGGATCTTAAAAGGAACTTTTCCAACTCTATCAATGCCGAAGCCAACAGAGGGAAACATTCTAGACCTTGGTTGTGGTGACGGAAGACATTTTCCTCTATTTGCACAGTCAGATTTAGATGCATTTGGTATAGAGATTTCTAATGAAATTTGTACTAACGTATCTGCAAATTTATCTAAAAGTGGGATCCCCTTTGAAAATATAAAAACAGGCACTGCTGACAATATTCCTTATGATGACTCTTATTTTGATTATTTGCTTACTTGGAATAGTTGTTACTATATGTCGGCTACAAAAAGTTTAGACTTCTCATTGCATGTTGATGAAATGAGTAGAGTGCTTAAAAAAGATGCTTGGATAATTGCATCAATACCCAAAAAAACATCATTTATTTTTAATGAAAGCATTCCTCATGACAATCCAGGCTATCAAATTATCGCGAAAGATCCCTTTAACCTAAGGAATGGAGAGATTTTAAAATGTTTTGATGATTGCAAAGAACTTGAAGATGCATTTAGTAAAAGATTCTATTCATTTTCTCATGCAGACATCAATATGAGTTGGTTTGGCTTAAATTATCATTGGCATGTATTTGTGGCACAAAAAAAATAGGAATCTATTCGAAAATCTTATACTTACTACCAATTAGTTTTTGATTCATAGAAATTTACTTCTATTTTTGAATCTACTTCAGATAATTTTTTTATAATCCCATCGATATCCATATCATTATTTGGAACAATCATGAAAGATGCTGTTTTATTAAGTGGACCTTTATTAAACCTAATAAGTTTTAGACTTGAAGAAATTTCCATGATTTCGTTCGTAATCTTCTCAAAGCTAATTGATTCATTTTCCCAAGAAAGAATTAGATTGTATTCATTTTTATTATCAATTTTTCTGTTGGATAGCCAAAGGAAGATCATTCCAAGTATCGCTAAGGTAATTATAGTTGTTAAAAATGTATAGCCAGCTGCATAACCCAAACCAATTGCAATTGATAAAAATAAATATACTAGCTCTTCAGGTTCTTTTATGGGTGTCCTAAATCTAACAATGGACAAAGCTCCAACTAAGCCCAGAGAAAGAGCAAGAGAAGATTTAACAATTAAGATAACAAGAAATACTATAGTTGAGAGAATTGGTATAACTGTCCCAATATGATGCTTACCAGTTAAAGATGTTGAGTATTTAATGTAGAAAAGCCTAGCTATAAAAGACATTAAAACACACATTACAAAGTTAAAAATAACTGAAAAAAGATCTAACTCTGCAAATCCAGAAGAGGAAGTTGCATTAAGAATTGAGTCAACAGTGTTCATGTTTTTTAACTATAAAAAAATGCTATCATTTCATCTTACAAGTTAAAAATCAAACTGATTTTTTATTATTCGCCTCTTAAGTGTAATGATCAAAAAAAAAGAAAATACAAGAATTCTTATTTTAGTGATATTTGCTTTAGTTCTCTCCTCATTAAGCGTTTTTAATAGAACTAATATATCTATTTTTTTTCATAATACTTACGAAAGCTTGATGAGCAGAAATCCAGGATTTTCCTCCTCCCGGAATTTAGTTGATAAGGGAGGCAATATTGATGAATTATCAATTATTGATAGGTTACATCCTCTAATTTTGAATGCAAGATCAATATTTCATCATATCTCTAATGATTCAAACAAAAATTTAGACACCATAGAAATTCTCATTAAGTTTAAGAACTATAAAAAAATACTTGATGACAGAGAAAGTTCTTTAAATAGAGGCTTCCTTGAGAGCCCATCTGAAGTAAATGGTCAAATAAAGTTGGGAGAAGAGATTTATGATGCAAAGTTTAGATTAAAAGGAGATTTAATTGATCACTGGGTTAGTAATACGAGGCTTAGCTTAAGAATTAAACTCAAAGATGGCAAAACTATTTATGGGATGAATAGTTTCTCTATACAGAAACCAAGATCAAGGCAGCATCCATATGAGCAGACATTCCAACAGGTATTGAGCCAATCTTCTAATCTTTCCCTTAACACTCACTATGCAAAAGTAAACTTAAATGGGCAAGATTGGGGGATAATGAATATTGAGGAGCATTTCTCCAAGGAGTTTTTAGAAAAAAAACAAAGGAAAGAGTCATTAATTTTTAGATTTTCTGATGATAGAAAGTGGAAAAATTATGAAAAAGCCTCTAACAATATCTTTTCTCCGTACTTACTTTCCGATAATAAGCTTCATGGAACTTTTTATAACTCAAAAAAATACCTAGAAAATGATCATTACAGAAAAGTCTTCTCATATATTATGCAAGAAAGACTTTTGGACAATCATGCCCACTTGTACTCAACTCAAGAGCATATGAAGCTTTTTTATGCTTCTTTATTTTGGAATAGCTTTCACCCTCTGGCTGATCATAATTCTAAATATTACTTTAATCCCTATACTCTAAAACTTAGCCCAATATCATCAGATCAAGAAATCTTCACCAGTCTAGAGGAAGGCTTTATTGATTCCGTAAAAAATCATGACTTTAACTTAAACTATAAACAGGTATTTAAATTTTCTTTATTAGAGGAATCATATGATGATTCACTTCAAGAAATTATAAATGGAATGAAAAATGTAGAAATTTATTTAAATGAATTTTCTGAAATCTTTCCTTTAGATGAACCTAAAGATGCATCAATTATTCAGAAAAACCAAGAAATAGTTATAAATAATAAAGATGATCTTTTAGAAAATCTTAAAATCATAAGTGAAAATAAGTATAAGTATTCCAATGATTTAGTCATTTCTGATAAGCAAGCAAAAGATCTTTTAGATTTTATTCATGTTCGGCATTTTGTAGACGGGAGCCTAGAATTCTTTAATTTACTGCCATTTGAGGTAAAAATTAAAGAAATACTTTTAGATGATCAACCCATTATGATAGAAGAATTTAAGATTCAAGGTTTTGGCAAAGATTTTTACTCGCCATCAATAATAATCACTGATTTAAAAGGAATATTTGATAATCGAATTGATGTTATTAGCGTTTTTAAGGGCGAGGAAAGAAAGATCAGAGTATATCCTTCGATGATAAAAAAGGTATTTAATCCTTTAATGAAAAAAACATCTCAAGATTTAGAATTTCTTAAGGAAGTTAGAGCTAATAATTTTTTTATCAAAAAGGGAGAGTGGCTCGTTGACAGCCCTCTAGTGATTAATGGTGATTTATCTATTGAAGCTGGGACAAAACTTATATTTTCTGAGGATTCCTATTTAATTGTTCAGGGCAGTATAAACTTTAATGGCTCAGAAAATGAGAAAATAGAGTTTCTACCAAAAGATAAAAACTGGAAAGGCTTTTATTTAATTTCAGAAAAAGATAAGAAATCCTTTATCAAAAACCTTATGGTCAATAAAACTAATGCGACTCAAGTAGGTATCTTAAATCTCACAGGAGGTTTTACAATTTATAATAGTGATATTGTTATAGAGAATCTTTATTTTCAAGATTCAATTGCTGAAGATTCAATTAATATAGTTAATTCTCTAGTAGATATAAATAATTTAAATATCCAAAGGTCTATCTCAGATGGACTCGACTGCGATTTTTGCGAAGGAGATATCAAAAATACCTATGTTGGTCAGATTGGTGGAGATGCTATTGATTTTTCAGGCAGCAACGTACGAATGCAAAACATAAAAATAAATGATGTTAAAGATAAAGCTATCTCAGTTGGAGAAAAAAGCTTTGTAAGAGTATCTGACGGAGAATTTACTAATATCGGAGTAGGTATAGCATCAAAAGATTCAAGTGAGGCATATTTATCCAACTCACAAATTAGAGATTTTGAATTATTTGCTGCGATGACATATCAAAAGAAGATGATTTTTGGGTCTGAGTCTAATCTGTTTTTGATTAATACTGATACATTTGGAGAGAATCCATTTAGGAGTCAAAAAGGGACAAATTTGTTTGTAGATACAGTAAAAATATCTGAAAGTGATTTAAATGTTGAACAAATGTATTCTCAAGGTGTTATGAAGAAATGAATCAAGATTTTAGATATGAAATTAAATTTGTAGCAAATGAAATGAATTTTTCTATATTTAATAAATGGCTTTTTGCTGAAACAGACTGCACGAAAAAATATCCAGATAGACAAATAAATAGTTTATATTTTGATGATAAGAATTTTAGTTGTGTTAGAGATAACCTATCAGGAGTAGCACAGAGAAAAAAATATAGGCTCAGATGGTATGGCAAGATAGAGCAGGAACTAAGTGATCCAATCTTAGAAGTAAAGATAAAGAATGGAAGGCTTGGGTCAAAAAAATATTTTGAAATACCAAATCTTAAGAATAAGATACATATTTTAAAAGTTGGTGAGATTCAAAAATTAGCTTTATCGCAGAACCAAAAAAATAAACTTTTTTTAGATAAAGATCTCAATGCGACTTTAATCGTGTCATATTCAAGGAAATATTTCGAAAATAATAATAATATAAGAGTAACGATTGATAATAATATTATTTTTTCTGATCCATCAAGTGGAAAGCTTATTAAGAATCATGACCAATTACTATTTAATAAAAGGATTATTGAATTTAAATTTGGCGTTAACCAAAAAGATTTTGTTTCGAGATTTATAAAAGACTTAAATATTGTTCCATCTAGGCACTCAAAGTATTTATCTGGTCTTGCAATGTTTGGCAAAGTGAATTATTTATAAATACACAAAATGATATTAAATAGAAATGTTTTTCAAAATCTAGCACTTTATTTTTATGCTTTTAGTCTTAACTTCGAAAGTATAGATATTTTTGGTAGAGGCTTGGAGGGGACTTTTTCCTTTTCACGATTAGCTGGACTCTTGTATTTGGTTTTAATTTTACCAAGTTTTCTAATATTTTTTTCAGTTAAAAAGAGCTTCTACTTCATCTGGCCCATGATTTTTTTCATATTGATTCTAACAGTAATGAGCGTAATAAATATCAATAGCTTTTCATCGAGGGTAATTGATATAGCTTTCTTATTAAATTTTTTTATTTTCATTGGTATTTTGAATCATGCAAAAAAAGATACCTTTGTATTAGAGAAAGCACTTTTGGTTTACTCCATTGGAGCAATAATACCAGCAATGAGTATTTTTCTTGGTTTTGGAGAATCCATGTTGTACAAAGATGATGTTGTAAGAACAGTTGCTTTTGGAGCTAACTCAAATGATTTAGCAATAAAACTCTCAATAGCAATAATTGCTTTAGTAATTCATATATTTTTTAATCCTCTTGGGCTTCCAAAAATTAGATACTTTATTTTCCCATTAATTTTTATTATTTTTGCTGCTCTGCTTGCAACTGCCTCAAGGACTGGCATATTGGCGCTAATTGGCGCACCAATTATTTGGTTTTTTCTTAAAACTTTTACCTCAGATAACAAAGTTTATAGTTTTATAACAGGAATGTTTTTGGTAATAATTATTTTATTGCCAGTTCTATATGTTGCCTCTCAATCATATTCTCTTGTTAGTAGATTTGCTCTAATTGGAGAGGGAAATTTTGGAGGTAGAGAAGTCTTATGGGTTGCATATGCAATCATGATCTCTGAGAATTTTCTATTTGGCTATGGCCTTTCAGGAACTGATTTAGTCTCTTACCAGTATTTAGGCTATGCAGGAGAAACGCCACATAATATTATATTACAAACCCTAATTTATGCTGGAATTCCAGGCCTATTTTTCTACTCCCTTTTTATTTACAGAATATTTAAGGCTTCTTATATTTGTTATAGAGATATAAATTTATTAATGCCAGCGCTTCTTGTGAGCCCTCTTTTGGGTTATTTTATGCTGACACAATCAATAAGTGAGAAAATTGTTTGGGTAATGATGGCTTACATTGCAGGAACATATTTGTTTAATAACTCTAAAAAAACTTCATCAAAAGCTTTATGAAGATTCTAATTGTAATTGACACTCTGGGCAGTGGTGGAGCTCAAAAACTTAAAGTAAAACTTGCAAAAGGCCTTAAAAAAAGAGGACATATTGTTGAATTCTTTATCTATGATTCAAATTATCCTTTTTATCAATCTGAGCTAGAGAATGCAGGGATTAAAATTAATATTTATGAAAGAACAGCTAAAGGCTTTTCTTTTAAAGTTCTTTTAGGACTTAGAAAACTTTTAAAGAAATCAAACTTTGATATTGTTATAAGCTCACTGCATGCTCCAAGCATTTATGCAGCATTTGCAAAATTGGGCCTATCAAGACTTAGTTTGATTATTTGTGAGGAAAGCTCTTCAAATGCCCCAGTCCCTTTTTATAAAAGATTTGCATTTTATCTATCATCATTGATTTCTAACTTTTTAGTTGTTAACAGCTATCATGAAGCTAAATTAAAAAAACAAATCCCTGGAAGAAAGAAAAAAATAAAAGTTATTTGGAATGGTTTTGATATTAATGAAGTTCAGTATAAAGAAAATAATCGAAATGATTTAAAGAAGATCCTTATAGTAGGTAGACAAGTTTATGCAAAAAATGGGCTAAATTTAATGAAGGGATTATCTTTATTTGAATCTCGAAATGACTGGCTTCCATCAATAACTTGGATTGGAAGAAGAGATGACGATAAACGGTCCTCAAAAGATATTAAATCCATAGAGATGCAAAAAAATATGGATTTTTATCTTGATAACAACAAATCATTAAAAGAAAGATGGAAATGGGTAGAATCAGTTGAAAATATTTATGATTATTATGAATCACATGATGTTTTGATAATCCCAAGTATTTATGAGGGACTTCCTTTAGTTTTATGTGAAGCAATGCTTTCGGGTTGCTTTGTAATAGCTTCATCTGTTTGCGACCATCCCAAGATTATTGGTAAAGATGAAAGAGGTATTTTATGTGATCCATTGTCCCATCATTCAATATGTTTTGCTTTAGAAAAGCTAATACAAACTGAGACCCAAAAAAGAATTGGTATTACTGAAGAGGCTCGAAATTATGCTGAGAAAAACTTTGATTTTTTAGAGATGTTAAATAAGTATGAATCATTATTTAATCAAAATTGAAATATAATTATTCGATGAAAAAAGCGCAAGTTGGTTTGATTGTGGATGATATGGTCCAAGCATGGAACATACATGACCTTATTCAAAGATCACTATCTTCAGAAATATATGAAATTAAGTGCATAGTAATTCAGAAAATAAAGCCTAAAAAATATAAAAATTTTTTTTTGCTTATACAAGATTATTTTTTTAAATTAATATCTTTATTTGAAAGACTACTAGTGAGAAGATTTTTAAGCACTGAAGGTTTTTTTAAAAAATATGATTTAAATTCTTTTGGAATTAACAGTATTGAGGTAATGCCATTAATTTCAGATAGTGGTTTTATATATCGATACTCATCTAACGATCTTCAAGAGATTAAAAAACAAAACCTTGACTTGCTAATAAGAGGCGGATCAGGAATCCTAAAAGGAGAAATATTAAATGTATGCCCAGAAGGCATTATTTCATTCCATCATGGAGATAATGATGTTAATAGAGGGGGGCCTCCAGCATTTTGGGAAGTTTATCAGCGAGAAGACTGTACTGGTTTTATTATTCAGATTCTTAATGAAGAGCTCGATGGAGGAAAGGTGGTTTTTAAAGGAAATATACCTACAAGTTTTTTTTATACACTTAACAAAGTAAGACTTTATAGAAAAGCCAACATCTTCATGCATAAAATTTTAGAGGATATGTTTACCAACAAAGAAGCTAGGACCTACAAAAAACTCCCATATGATAGGCCTCTATATAAATTACCTAATTTGCGACAACAAATAAGATATTTGTTCATTACTTTATTTTACATACTAAAAAAAATATTTAGAAAAGTGCTAAAAAAGACAATTACTTGGAACGTTGCTTATCAATTTACTGATAGTTGGAGGGAAGTATCCTTTAGAAAGTCCAAGATTATAAAAAATCCAACTAATGGATTTATTGCTGACCCATTTTTATTTAAATTTAAGAATAAGAATTTTTGTTTTGTTGAGCAGTATGATTTTAAAACACAGAAAGGTCATATTTCCGTATATGAAATCAACGACTTAGAAGACAAATACATTGGGACTGTTCTTAAGGATAATTTTCATTTTTCATATCCATATATTTTTGAAAACAATGAAGAAATTTTTATGTGTCCAGAAACCTCAGAAATGAAAGATATTAGACTCTATAGGTGTTTAGATTTTCCTTTAAAGTGGGAGCTAGAAAAAACTTTAATCAAAGATGTTTCTGCTGTGGATTCAAATATTTTTGAGTTCAATGAAAAGTGGTGGATGCTTACAAATATCGATTCTTCTGATTCCGGAGAGTATTGTTCAGAATTACATTTATTTTATTCAAGTGATCTAAGGGCTAATTGGAAGCCGCACCCATTGAATCCGATAATTTTTGATTCAAAAACTGCAAGAAATGGAGGCATGATTATTGAAAATGGTGAATTATTTAGAGTTTACCAAAGACAAGGTTGGGATAATTATGGAGAAGGTTTTGGTGTTGCAAAGATAACAAATATAAATGAACATGAATATTCTGAAGAACGATTGTTTGAGGTCGGTGCGGGGGCTTTTGATAAAGCTGTTGGAACTCATACCTTCAACTCAATCAATGGATTGGTGGTGACTGACTTTGTTACATTAAGCAAGAAAGGAAATTAGGAATATTAAAGGCGAATGTTTTAAAATGGTTAGAGTTTTAGTGAGTAAATGGATTTAAAAGATAAGAAAATATTTGTTACAGGAGCAGGAGGCTTTATTGGTAGCCATTTATGCTCAAAGCTTTTAGATCATGGGGCAAATGTAACAGCCATGCTTCATTACAATTCCAGAAGTGATTGGTGCAATTTAGAATTCCTTGATAAAGAAAAAAAAGATTCTTTACATGTTATAAAAGGTAACATTGAAGATTCAAGCTTCATGGATTTAAATACCAAAAATCATGATGCTGTATTTCATCTTGCAGCATTGATAGGTATTCCTTACTCCTATGAAGCTCCCTTAAGCTACGTAAAGACTAATATTCAAGGAACTGTTAATGTTTTGGAGGCGGTAAGAAAAAATAACATAGAACTTGTTATAAATACATCTACTTCAGAAACATATGGAACGGCTATATTTTCTCCAATTGATGAATCTCATCCAATGCAAGGACAATCTCCTTATTCGGCAACAAAAATTTCTGCAGATATGCTCTCAGAAAGTTATTTTAATTCATTTGAAACACCAGTAATTACAGTAAGACCCTTCAACACATATGGCCCAAGACAATCTGCCAGAGCAGTTATACCAACAATAATCTCACAGTTGCTTACCAAGGATAAAATCATTCTTGGAGGCCTTTCCCCAATTAGAGATTTTACCTATGTAGATGATACTGCTAGAGGATTTATTTGCGCTGCAAATAACTCAGATAGAATCGGAGAAGTTATTAACCTTGGCTTTGGGAAGGGCATTACCATAGAAGATGTTGCAAAATTGATTATGAAGTTAACTGGTATTGAGAAAGATTTATATTGTGAGGAATCAAGAGTAAGACCTAAAAATAGTGAAGTGTTTCAACTTATTAGTAATAATGATAAAGCAAAAGATCTTATTGGTTGGGAGCCAGAGATATCACTTGAAGATGGTCTTTCTGAAACAATAGAATTTGTTAAAAAAAATATAGATCTTTTTAAAACAAATTCATATTCAATCTAAGATGCAAGCAATTATTTTAGCTGGGGGAAAAGGAACAAGACTTCTTCCTCATACTGCTAATCTGCCTAAACCTCTTATGCCAATGGGAGAAATGCCAATTTTGGAAATTATTGTTATGCAACTTAAAAATGCTGGAGCATCATCAATAATAATGGCGGTTGGACATCTCCATCATATGATCGAAGCTCATTTTGGTGATGGGTCAGATTTTGGTATCCCAATTTCTTACTCACTTGAAGATAAGCCTCTCGGTACAGCAGGACCTCTAAACCTTATTTATGAAAAATTAGAAGAAAACTTTATTGTTCTCAATGGCGATCTTTTGACAACCTTAAATTTTGAGAATTTATTTAATGAGCATATTCGCTCAAATGCATCAGCTACTATAGCTTCTTTTAAGAGGACTGTTGATATTGACTTTGGTGTGCTGGAGATAGATTCAGAAAAAAGGCTGGTTGAGTATAAAGAAAAACCCACTTTAAATTATCAAGTAAGCATGGGAATCAATGTTTTTAAAAAAAATTCAGTTAAGAATCTTTTACGAAATGCTGTATATCTTGATATTCCAGATTTAATGATGGGATTAAAAAATAATGGTGAAGAAGTATTATGCCATTATGAAGATTGTCAGTGGCTTGATATAGGAAGGATTGATGATTACAGCATCGCAACAAAGATCTTTGAAGAAAATAAAGAAAAGTTTTTGTCAAAAACGAAATGAAAGCGCTTTTAACAGGTGCAAATGGCTTTCTAGGAAAACATCTTATAAATAAACTCAATTCAGAAGGTTGTGAGGTTTGCAGTCTAGGTAGAACCGAAGCTAAAAACACTAATTTTTTTCATTTAGAGTCTCCTGAAGACAAAAAAACAATTGAGAAATGCTTATTAGATATCAAGCCTAATTACCTTTTTCACCTTGCAGGAATAGTTTCTAATGATGAAGATGAGAGCAAAAAAGTTAATACAAATTTTGCAGAAAAACTTTTGAATGCAATAGATAAATGTAGCTTAGCAAATAAGACAAAAGTACTGATGGTAGGTTCTGCATCGGAGTATGGAGATATTAATTGCGAAGATACACCAATAAAGGAAAGCTTTGAACCTAAACCTTTTAATGTATATGGAAAAACAAAATTAGAACAAACTCGGATTGGCCTTGACTGGAAAAACAATGAAAAGTTTATAGTATTTGCTAGGCCTTTTAATATTATTGGTCCAGGAATTCCAAAGTTTCTTGCAATAGGAAATTTTATTAATCAAATAAATTCAATAGAAAATGAGGGTGAAATATTTACTGGGAATCTAAATTCTCAAAGAGATTATATCGATGTGGATGATGTTTGCTCTATTTTTTGGGGACTTATTAATTGTAATGAAGCAAATGGAGAGATAATTAATATTTGCTCAGGCAAGGCGAAGAAGGTAAAGGAAATCTTAAATTTTTTGATAGTTCATTCAAATAAAAATATAAGAATAAGAACTGATAAAAGACTTATGCGTAAAAAAGATATACCAATTCATGTTGGAGATAATACAAAATTAAGAACCTTCTTAGAGGATTTTGAATTTACTCCATGGAGCACTACGTTAAGTAAATTAATCGATAATAATTTAAAAAAGATTTAAGGATGAAAGATATTAGATTGCTGGTTGTTGGAGGATTCCCAAGTGATGATGAAAAAATCTTTGGTGGAATAGTCAGGTCTTGCAAGATTTTAGAAAAATCATCTATTTTTGAAGATTTAGATCTAATAAAACTCGATACAACACAGATATCGAATCCAGCTCCAAATTTTCTAATAAGGTTAATTTTTGCATTAAGAAGATTTATGAAATTTTTGGGTATTCTTTTTATAGACAAACCAAATGTAGCATTAATCTTTTGTTCAGATGGTTTTAGCGCAATTGAAAAATCATTGATGTTGGTCTTTTGTAAGATTTTTAGATGTAAGACTCTTATTTTCCCAAGAGCAGGGAACCTTATTAAGCAATTCCAAAGCAATAAATTTTTATCAACCTTTGTTAGTTTTGGTTTCCAAAGATCAAACCTTTTTTTATGTCAAGGTGAAGTATGGAAACAGTTCGCAATAAATGAAATAAAAATACCTAAAGAAAAAACAAGAATAATAAAGAATTGGACTGCAACAAAGAAACTTCTTGAAGCAGGAAAGGGTAGATCCTTTAGTAAAAAATCTAAAAAAAAGGAAATTATTTTTATCGGTTGGCTTGAAAAATCAAAAGGGGTGTTTGAATTATTACAATCAATAAACTTATTAAGTAAAAACAGGAATAATAATTTTCACCTTTCAATGATTGGAGATGGAAATGCATTTCGAGAAGCAAAAGATTTTATAAAAAAATATTCATTGGAAAAATATATCTCTCTTCTTGGTTGGAGGAAGCAAGAGGAAATCTTAGATTTCTTAGCAAAATCAGATATTTTTGTTTTACCCTCATGGGCTGAGGGATTTCCTAATTCAGTTATCGAAGGCATGGCTACTGGAAATGCCGTTATTGCCACCAAAGTTGGAGCTATTCCTGATATTCTTATTCACAATCAAAGTTGTTTACTTGTTAATCCAAAGGATCAAGATGAATTAAGTAATGCATTAGAGTTGCTAATTTCAGATGAAAACTTAATAAAAAAGCTTGCTGAGAATGCAGTCATTTTTGCAGATTCGAACTTTTCTGAGCATAAATCTTTAACACGTCTAAGGAGCTGCATTGAGGAAATAATTTAGAAAAAGTGATATATTTCACCTCAAGCTAGCCACAAATTTTATGGACAATTTCAATATTTTCAAAAATAAGACGCTTTTAATTACCGGAGGGACTGGATCCTTTGGTAATGCAGTTGCTAAAAGATTCCTTGATACCGATATTAATGAGATTAGGGTCTTGAGCAGAGATGAAAAAAAACAAGATGACATGAGAAAGAAGTATAAAAATAATAAACTCAAATTCTACATTGGAGATGTAAGGGATCCAACCTCTATTCAGAATTCAATTATTGGAGTAGATTATATTTTTCATTCGGCAGCACTAAAGCAAGTTCCAAGTTGCGAATTCCATCCACTTGAAGCAGTTAAAACAAACATACTTGGTACTGAAAATGTTTTACAGGCAGCAATAGATAATATGGTTGAAAAAGTAGTTTGCCTAAGCACTGATAAAGCTGTCTATCCAATTAATGCTATGGGAATTTCAAAAGCATTAATGGAAAAAGTTATTGTTGCTAAATCTAGAAATAGCGATAAAACTATTATATGCGGAACAAGGTATGGAAATGTAATGGCATCTAGAGGATCTGTGATACCTCTTTTTACAAAGCAAATACTTGAAAACAAACCAATAACCATAACTGACCCAAAAATGACAAGATTTATGATGACTCTCGATGATGCTGTCAATTTAGTCTTATTTGCATTCAGTAATGGAAAACCTGGTGAAATATATGTCCAAAAATCTCCTGCCGCAACTATTGAAGTATTAGCCGAAGCTCTCAAAGAGATTTTCAATAAACCAAAACATGAGATTAAAAATATAGGAACAAGGCATGGAGAGAAGAAGTATGAAGTTTTGCTTAGTAAAGAAGAAATGTGTAATGCAAAAGACTTAGATAACTATTATTGTGTTCCACCTGATTTAAGAGATTTAAACTATGAAAAATATTTAGATCAAGGAAATACAAATATAGAAGATCTTGATGAATATAGTTCAGATAATACAACAAGACTTAATAAAGAAACTATGAAGGATTTGCTTTTAAAATTAGATACAATCTTGCAAATTAGCAAGGGAAACCTAAGTGCAACCTTTGAAGAATAAATGAACGTTCTCATTACAGGAAGCAATGGGTTCATTGGTAAGAATCTTAAAATATGTCTAGAAAAACTTAAGAGATTCAATATTATTGAGTTCAATAGAGAACATTCTGAAGAAGATCTATTAATTGCGGTAAAAAAAGCAGAGATTATTGTCCACCTTGCAGGAGAAAATAGACCTGAAAACAAAGAAGCTTTTGAAGAAATAAATCACAAACTTACAAAAAAGATATGTAAATTTTGTGGCGAAAAGAAAAGTAAGACTCATATAATTTTTTCATCTTCCACCCAGGCTAAAATCGACAACCCATATGGCAAAAGTAAACTGGCAGCAGAGGAACAGTTATTAGAACTCAGTAAGAACTCTTTAAATTCTGTAAATATTTTTAGATTTCCGGGAGTTTTTGGGAAATGGTGTAAACCAAACTACAACTCAGTCGTAGCAACTTTTTGCAATAATATTGCAAACAATCTCCCAATAAAAATAAATGATAAATCTAGTAAGCTCAATCTAGTTTATATTGATGATGTGGTAGATCAAATACTAGAATTGATAAATTCTCCTTCAAACGAGATATTTGTTGATACAAAGTCAGTGCATCAAAAAACTCTTGGTGAAGTTGCTGATATTATTAACTCTTTCAAAGAAAATAGGACTAATCTTTATGTTGAAAATATGCAAGATCCATTCACCAAAGCATTGTATGCAACGTATGTGACTTATTTGCCTATAGATGATTTTTCTTATGACTTGATAAGTCATGAAGATGAAAGAGGTGTTTTTGTAGAATTCTTGAAATCAAAACTCTTTGGCCAAGTTTCTTTTCTTACTTCAAATCCTGGAGTTACAAGAGGAGAGCACTTCCATCATACAAAACTTGAAAAGTTTTTAGTAATTAAAGGAAAAGCTAGATTTAGATTTAGATCGTTGGATAATAATAAAAAATTTGAGATTTTCACAGATAATAGAAAACTACAAGTTGTTGAAAGCATTCCAGGATGGGCTCATGATATTACAAATGTTGGAGAAAATGAGATGATTGTTTTACTCTGGGCTAATGAAATATTTGACGCGAAAAAGCCAGACACATTCTCACATGAGGTATAAAAAATGAAGAAACTTAAGGTAATGACGGTAGTGGGAACAAGGCCAGAGATAATTAGGCTATCGCAAGTAATGAAAAGACTAGATGAAACATGCGATCATACAATCGTCCACACAGGTCAGAATTATGATTTCGAGTTAAACGAAATATTTTTTGAAGATTTAGAAATCAGAAAACCAGATTATTTTTTAGAATGCGCTACTGATTCCGCTTTAAAGACAATTGGATCAGTTCTAGATAAGATGGATGAATTGCTTGACACCAATCCACAAGATGCGGTTTTGGTTTTAGGAGATACAAATAGTTGTATTTCTCTCTTAGCAGCTAAAAGAAAAAGAATTCCAACATTTCATATGGAGGCAGGTAATAGATGCTTTGATATGAGGGTTCCCGAAGAAATAAACAGGAGACTTGTTGATCATATTGCAGATGTGAATTTACCGTATAGCTCAATTGCTCGTGATTATCTTCTAAGCGAGGGACTTCCAAAGGATTTAATAATTAAAACTGGAAGCCCTATGAAAGAGGTTTTGAACAAGAATTCTAAAAAAATAAATAATTCAAATATTCTAGATAATTATGGTCTAGAGAAAGGGAATTTTTTCTTAATTAGTGCTCATAGGGAAGAAAACATTGATAGTGATAAGAATTTTTCAAAATTTTTAGAGGTTTTGGACGGTTTAATAGAGGAGTTTGAACTCCCGATAGTTGTATCCACCCATCCAAGAACAAAAAAAAGAATAGACTCCTTAGATAGGAAATTTGATAAGAGAATCAATTTTTCGAAACCAATGAGTTTTAGTGATTATAATAATCTTCAATTAAATGCCAAAGTGACACTATCAGATAGTGGAACAATTTCAGAGGAGTCATCAATACTTAATTTTCCTGCTCTTAACATAAGAGAAGCTCACGAAAGACCTGAGGCAATGGAGGAAGCTGCAGTAATCATGACTGGAATGAATGTTGAAAGAATTTCCCAATCAATTTCAATACTTGAAAAGCAAATAGATATCTCAAACTCAACTCCTGCAAAGGTACTGGATTATGAAGTAGATAATGTCTCAGAAAAGATATGTAGAATAATTCACAGCTATACAGACTATGTTAATAGAGTGATTTGGAAAAAATACTAACTTATGAGAGTTTTGTTAGTAACTCATCATTTTTGGCCTGAAAATTTTAAAGTAAATGACTTGATTGATGGTCTTTTAGACAGAGGTCATGACGTAACAGTTCTTACAGGAAAACCTAATTATCCTGAAGGAAAGATTTATCCTGAATTTACAGAAAATCCTCATAAATTTAGAAAATTTAGAAGTGCACAAATAAAGAGAGTTCCAGTTATTCCAAGAGGATCCTCAAGGATACAGTTATTTCTGAACTATTTAAGTTTTCTATTTTCTTTATCCTTGTTTGGACCCTTTAAGATAAGAAAAAAAAAATTTGATTGTATATTAGTATTTGCAGTTTCACCTATTTCGGTGGCAATACCCGCAATCTTAATTTCGAAACTTAGAAAAATCCCAGTACTTTTATGGGTTCTTGATCTATGGCCAGAAACATTGACAGCCCTGGGATTTAAATCGAGGGGACTTCTAGGGTTTATTTCCCATGTAGTTAATTTTATATATAAGCGGGCAGCTATAATTTTAGTACCATCAAAAGGAGCAGTAAAAAAAATTAAAGATGATTACAATCTTCAAAATAATGTATTTTTTTTCCCAGGCTGGGCTGAGGAACTATTTAATATAAATGTGGCAGGACAGCCAGTTATTCCGCTAGAAAATGATTGCTTTAATATTGTCTTCACTGGCAATATTGGAGAAGCTCAAGACTTTGGTTCACTTATTAAAGTCGCTAACAAGTGTAAAGAAGTAAAAAGAATTAAATGGCATATTGTTGGAGATGGAAGGAAAAAGTCTTGGTTAGATAAAAAGATTTTGGAAAATGGGCTAGATAACACTATTTATACTCACGGCAGTTTTGATGTGAGCGAAATGCCAATTCTCTTAGGAAATGCAGATGCTTTACTTATATCATTGAGAAATAATCCTATTTTTGAGATTACAATTCCAGGAAAATTTCAGACATATTGTTCAGCTGGAAAACCAATAATAAGTCTAGCAAAAGGAGAGGTAAATAACTTAGTTGATGATATTAATGCTGGTGTAACAGGTGAATCTGACAATTTAGATGAATTTGCAAAAAAAATTGTAGATTTGTCTAAAATGCCAAATGCCAAGCTCGAGGAAATTGGCAAGAATGCATCATTATTTGCAAAACAAGAATTTAATAGAGATCATCTTATAAATAAACTTGAAGATTACTTTAAACAAGCTGGTTCAAAAAAATAAATAATGAATATAGAAAATATAACTATTATTGGATCTGGATATGTAGGCCTTGCTCTGGCAGTTACATTGTCAAAAAAATATAGTATTTGCATTAATGATATTGATGAAGAAAAAGTGAATAAAATTAATCAGGGCCTCTCTCCTTTAGACGATAATGAATTTTTAGAGCAATTTAAAAATAGTAATCCTAAAATAATTGCAACAAATTCAATCGAAGAAGCATTAAAAAAAACTCAATTAGTTTTTATATGCGTCCCAACAAATTTTAATGAGGAAGCAGGTTGCTTTGATACAACAATAATTGAAGGTGTGCTTGATAAGATATCAAGATCTAAATCAAACCCTTTTATAGTAATTAAATCGACTGTACCAGTTGGATTTGTTGAAAAGCAAAATAAGATCTTTCAAGATCTTCAAATAATCTTTTCACCAGAATTTTTAAGAGAAGGTTCAGCAATTTCTGATTGCGAGGGCCCTTCAAGAATTATTTTGGGCGGGGATAGCAGCTTTACCCAGTATGAAAAAATATTTGATGTTCTTCTTTCTGCTAAAAAATCAAAATTTGATGCAATTACAAGAGTTATGAGCTCCTCAGAAGCAGAGGCTGTTAAATTATTTTCTAACACTTATCTAGCAATGAGAGTTGCATTCTTTAATGAGCTTGATAGCTTCTCCATTAAAAACTCTTTGAGTGCAAAGAATATAATTGATGGGGTGTCTGATGATCAAAGAATAGGAGATCATTACAATAATCCATCTTTTGGATATGGTGGATATTGCCTTCCAAAAGATACAAAACAATTAATTAGTGATTTTAAAGATTTGCCAAGAAAACTCATTGCTTCAATTGTTGAATCGAATCAAGAAAGGAAGAAGTTTTTAGCTGCAGAAGTAGCTAAAAAAGAATTTAAAACTATTGGGGTGCATAGGATGGTAATGAAAAAAGGCTCTTCAAATCTCAGAGAATCATCTATCTTAGATATTATTAAGTTTCTCGATGAGCTTAATAAGCAAGTAATTATTTATGAACCACTTGTAGATGATTCAATATATTTGGGTAAATATAAAGTTTTTGAAGACCAAGATATTTTTTTTCAACGCTGTGACATAGTTTTATCAAACAGGATTGAAGAAATACCAGAAAAATATTTAAATAAAATTTATACTCGAGATATTTTTAATACTGATAGATGATTAAATTTATTAATTTAAACAGGTCCGAGCCATATTGCATTTTTGAAGACTTATATAAAAAAGCAGTTGGAAAAAAACAAAAGCATATCGAGGCAATTGCAATCAGCTCAATAGATGAAAAAATGAATTCACCTGATTCTAGATTCGTAAACTTAAAATATGTAATAAATGATGAATGGATATTTTTTTCAAACTATGAAAGCCCGAAGGCAGAACAATTTCTTAGAAATTCTAATATTTCTTGTTTACTCTTTTGGGAAGAGATTAATGCTCAGATAAGGATAAAAGCAAAAATAAGAAAAACTTCGGCTAGCATTTCTGATGAGCACTTTTCTAAAAGAAGTCAGCAAAAAAACGCATTAGCTATATCTTCAAGACAATCAAAAGAGATAGGATCTTACAAAGAGGTTAAAGAAAATTTTGAGATGACTTTGAATAATAAAGATTTAATTAAAAGACCTCACTACTGGGGAGGCTTTAGTTTTACACCCAATTATTTTGAATTTTGGGAAGCAAACGAGTTTAGATTAAATAAAAGAAAGGTCTTTGAATTAAATGATGGTAAGTGGATGAGCTATATATTACAGCCTTAGTTATTTCATGAAAACCCTTTGTGTATTTAAATATTTAGTTTAAAATCATTCCAAAAATTATGCATATGTTAATAAATATCCTCAAGATAAGTCTTTGTGCGTAACCTATGCAATTTAAATTCATTATATTCACTAGGTAAACCCTCATAGCTCGTCAAAAAAAACAGTCAATTCCAATAAACGAACAGATTAAAGTATCTGAGGTCATGCTAATTGATTCTGAGGGGAAAAAGCATGGCATTATGCAAATTGAAAAAGCCCTTAAAAAGGCAAACGAGGATAACCTAGATTTAGTTCAGGTATCTCCTAAAGACTCTGATCCGGTTGTTTGTAAGCTATTGGATTATGGTAAATATATCTTTGATAAGAAAAAAAATATTTCAAATTCAAAATCAAAGGTTAGAAAAACATCTCTCAAAGAAATTAAATTTAGACCATCAACTGATACAGGTGACTACAATATTAAATTAAAAAAAATTAAAAGCTTTATTCTAAGTGGAAATAAGACTAAAATTAATGTCCGTTTTAGGGGCAGAGAGATTCTCAACAGTGATTTAGGCTTAGATCTCCTTAATAAAATAAGGGATGAACTAGCTGAAATATCGCAGGTTGATCAAGAGCCTTCTCTTGAAGGTAGGCAACTTCAGATGGTTCTTTCTCCCGTTAAGAAATAGGAAAATTATGGGATATAAGTTAAAAAAACATTCTGGTGCTTCAAAGCGCTTTAAAAAAACTTCTAGTTCGTTAAAAACTAGGAGTGCAAATAGAAATCATATTCTGTCAAAGCAAAGCACTAAAAGGAAAAGACATAACAGAGGTCTTAATAAACTATCTGGAACAACTCTAAAAGTTGCTTCTAGGCTTTTAAGGTAATTTTCATGCCAAGAGTAACAAAATCATTGACAGCTAAGAAAAAGCATCAAAAAGTTCTTAAAGCTACTAAAGGTCACTATGGTGCTAGAAGTAGATTGTATAAGACTGCCAAGCAATCTAACATAAAATCTCTTCAATATGCTTTTAAAGATAGAAAAAGAAGAAAAAGGGACTTTAGATCTCTTTGGATATCAAGAATTAATGCTGCTGCAAGAGATTTTGGTTTAACCTACTCAGTGTTTTTAAATGGGCTTAAAAAGAATAATATCCTTCTGAATAGAAAAGTTCTTTCCGATATTTCCATCTCTGATAAAAAAGCTTTTGAGCAGGTAATTCAGATTGTAAAATCTGAGTAATGAACCAAGATAAGCAGTTATTTCCTGAGCTAATAAAAGAGTTAGGGACCCTTCATCCAATTACTCAAATTAAAAGTGAAATACTTTCATTGCTTGAAGAGATAGGTTTTGATTTCATTGATGGTCCAGAAGTCGAGACTGAAGAATATAATTTTGATATGTTAAATATCAAAAAAACTCATCCAGCTAGGCAGATGCATGATACTTTCTATGTTCAAAAAAAGAATTTTGTACTTCGAACACATACTTCTCCTGTTCAAATAAGAGGAATGTTAGGAAAAAAACCACCCATTGCTTTTTGCTCTGCAGGAAAAGTCTACAGAAAAGATGATGACTCAACTCATTTGCCAATGTTTCACCAAGTTGAAGGAATTTATGTTGATAAGGATGTAAATTTCAGTCATCTAAAGAGTCTCATTTACAAAATAGTGACATCTTTATTTGGTACAAAAGTAAAGATTAGATTTCGTCCATCCTATTTTCCATTCACCGAACCTTCTGCAGAAGTTGACATACTTTATGAAGGAAGTGATAAATGGCTTGAGATTCTTGGATGTGGAATTGTAAACCCAAAGGTCTTGGAAAATTGTGATATTGATCCAGATAAATTTAGTGGCCTAGCATTCGGATTAGGTGTAGAGAGAATGGCTATGCTCAGGTATGGAGTTTCTGACATAAGAGATTTCTATAAATCTAATTTAGATTTTTTAAGACAATTCAAATGAAAGCCTTAATTGAAGATTTAAAAGCTAGAATAATAGATCCTATCTCAACTGACGAGTTATCAAAATTGTTATTTCAATTGGGGCATGAAAATGAAACCCACAATAAAATTATTGATATTGATATAACTCCTAACAGAGGTGATTGTCTTTCTATTAATGGCATATTAAGGGATTTAAAAAATTTCTATGAAACGGACACCAAATATGAAGTTTTTGAAGAAAAGTTAGATTCTTTCCTTCTCGATTTTGTAAATGAGGATCCTGAAAATTGTCCAAATATATGCTTCTTAAAAATAGAAGTAGATCAAGTAGCTTCTAAATATAAACCATATTTAGAAAGTTTTTTTTCTAAACTAAATAACAATAGAATTAACTTTTTTACTGATATATCGAACTATATTTCCTATGAGCTAGGGCAGCCAACTCACTGCTATGATTTTTTAAAAATTAATAACCAAATAGTTCTAAGGACCACAAATGAAAATAGAAAATTTAAAACTCTCACTGATAAAGAAATAGAACTTTCAGGCAATAATCTTGTTTTTGAGATGAATGAAAAAGTTATAAACCTGGCCGGCGTAATGGGCGGAAAAGAAACAGCATGCTCAAATTCAACAACTATTGCGTTAATTGAATGCGCATACTTCAAACCAGAGTCAATAATAGGTAAATCTGTAAAATATGATTTAAGTTCTGAAGCTGCTCACAAATTTGAGAGAGGTGTTGATAAAAGTCGCCAAGAATATGTTTTAAGAAGATTTATAAAGATAGTCTCAGATCATGCAAATATTAAAAATATAGAATTTTGTTCACATAACCTAAAACAGTCAAAAAAAATAATTGTTGAAAACGATAAAGGCAAGATTGAAAAGATTCTTGGAATAACTGTCGACGATATTACATTTCATAAGATTCTTGAAAACCTGGGTTTTCAAGTGAGTGAAAATGAAATCATTATTCCAGATTATCGTAATGACATTTTTTCACTTAATGATATTGCTGAAGAGATCGCAAGAGTTATTGGCTATGACAATCTTCCATCTAAAGACATTAATTTGAATAAATTACCTGTTGCAGATATTTCAAAGTCTGTTGAAACTTTTATAAGAAAAAGACTTATTGCTGAGGGCTTCAATGAAGTCATAAATAATCCATTCACAGATAATCATACTGATGATTGCTTTGAGGTGGATAATCCACTTGACACAAACAAAAGTGTAATAAGGACCTCATTAAAAGACTCTTTAGTTGAAAATTTGTTGTATAACGAACGAAGACAAAAAGACAGTATTAAATTTTTTGAGATTTCGTATGTACATACATACAATGAAGGAAAGCTAAATAAACAAAAAAGGTTAGGAATAATTTCCTCAGGAAGAATTGGTAACAACTATGAAGAATTCTCTAAATTTATTAATCAAGACTATCTAGAAAATATAGTTGTTTCAAATTTATCGGTATCAGATCCAAAAATTGAAACAATATCCAGAGAGAATCTAAATTCAAAAATAAAAACGCCTATATTTTTTACAGAAATTGATTTAAAAGATTTTAAATATCAGTCCAGCGATGCTGGCTTATTAAAGGAGATAAATAAGGAAATAGAATATCAGAAAATTTCTGAATTCCCATCGATTTTTAGAGACATTTCTTTTTTGATAACAAATAAAGATAAGATAAAAGTTGTTAATGATTCTATTAATAAATTTGAAAATAAAATACTCAAAGAGAAATTTATTTTTGATTTCTACAATGATGAGAAAAGTGGTTTTGTAAAAATAGGATTTAGATTTATCTTTCAATCTAATGAAAAAACATTAAAAGTTGAAGAGGTAGATGATACTCTCAAAAAGGTTATTGAGATAATTATAAGCGATGAAGAAATCGATGTTCCGGGTTATAAATAATAAATAAAGATTATCAAAAATATTTGTATATAATTGTTATATCATTCTAAAAAGAGGATAAAAATGAGAAAAATAATATTATCAGCATTTCTTGTATTCACTACTTCTTTATTTTTAGATGGGCAAGAATTCGATGAGGCTTTTCTTGAAAGCTTACCTGACACAGTAAAGCAAGATCTTATGAATCAAGTTAAAGATAGAAAAGATCTTGAAGATCCTCAGTACAGAAGACCATCTACCTTTATCCAAAAACCTGTTGATGAGAATGGAGAACTTCTCTCGAATAGATTTGGGATAAATATTTTTGACATGATGCAAACAACTCTAATGCCTCTAAATGAACCTAACTTTGACAGTGATTATGTCCTAGATTTTGGTGATGTTCTCGAAATACAGACTCTAGGTCAGAGAGGCTCTATTTCAAATGCTGGAATAAAAAGAGATGGATCTATATCAGTTCCAGAAATTGGAAAAATATATGTAGCAGGACTTAAGCTTGAGGAGGCAGCAAGTAAAATTCAAAAGAAAATCAGTGAAACTTTTATAGGAGTGGAGTCTTTCGTTACACTAATAAATGTTAGAGACATACAGGTAATTGTAGCAGGAAATGTATTTAATCCCGGACCATACACTCTTAATGGAAATTCTAATGTTTTCCATGCTCTAAGTGTATCCGGAGGGCCTTCAGATATAGGATCTTTCAGAGAAATAGATTTAGTTAGAAATAACAAAGTAATCGAGACAATCGACTTATATGATACCTTTATTTTTGGAAAATCAAGTTTCAATCAACGACTGAGATCTGGAGATATTGTCTTTGTAAAGCCTGTCCAAAATCTTGTTTCTATAATAGGAGGCGTTAAGAGACCTTTCGTATACGAGCTTAAAGATTCTGACTCTCTAGATGAAGCCATATCTTTCGCAAATGGACTCAGTGCAGATGCAGATATTAGCGATATAAATCTATACAGACTCATAGATGGAAAAGTCGAAGGAATAAATATTCCAAATATCGATGAACTTAAATCTTTTGCTCCTGTTGATAATGATAGATTAGTTATTAGGAGATTTTCCTTTAGAAGTGTTGAGATTGTTGGAGCAGTTAATAATCCAGGTACATATATAGTCAATGAAGGAGAGGGATTATTAGATCTCATTCCTCGTGCTGGAGGCTACTCAAAAAATGCTTATCCATTTGGTGGGGTCCTAGAGAATGAGAATACGAAAGAAATCAATGAAATGGCGGCTGCAGAACTCTATAAATCCTTCTTAGATAATCTTTCTGATTTATCTGGAAAAGCTTCTTCAGGATCAGCTGTTGAGGGAGCTGCAAGTACTGGTCTAATTATGGAGGAACTAAAAAATAGCCCTGTTTCTGGAAGAGTAAGTGCTGAGTTTGACTTGGGAGTATTGGCAGAGGATCCTTCAAAAGATGTTGTTCTTCAGGATGGAGATAAAATTACAATTCCAGAGTTTGCAAATCAGGTTTATATCTTTGGAGAAGTTTCCAGTGAGGGGACAGTAAGATTTGAGAACGGCCAACCAGTTAACTATTACATTGAAAAAAAAGGTGGTTTTAGTAGTTTTGCTGATGAAAAAAATGTATTCGTTTTAAGTCCTAATGGGGAAACATTCAAAGTTAGTAAAAATGTATTTATGAGACAGCCAAGGAATATAGAAATATTTCCTGGATCTGTAATCTTTGTTCCAAGAGGCGTTAATGATGGCTTTCTTATTACCCAAACAGCTCAAGCATATGCAGCTATACTTGGCAACATTGGTGTTTCGCTTGCATCAATATCAGTTCTTAAAGAATAAGATAATCTAAAATGAGATTATCCATGATGAGAAAGATAAGTCTCTTATACTTGTGTTTTTTCTTATTTTTAAACGTTGATGTCCAAAGCGACAGTCAAACTTATAATACTTTTAACAATCATGGAGTATTAGGTTTAATAAACACTCCCTCGGCTAGATTTTACGAAGAAGCGTCTTATGGTTTTACTTTTTATGATGGGACTCCTGATCAAAAATTTACAATGACGTCATATCCATATGATTGGCTTGAGGCATCTTTTTTTTACACTAATATTCAAGGCAAGCCTTACCCAGGTTATGAATGGCAGGACTACAAAGACAAAGGTTTTAATTTTAAGGTTAGACTGAGAGAGGAGACTAGGACATTTCCAGCAATTGCAATTGGTATTAATGATATTGCTGGGACAGGATATTATAGCTCAGAATATATAGTTGGTTCCTATGGACTAGGAAACCTTGATATGCATTTTGGTATTGGTTGGGGAAGCTTGAATGGAAAAGAGGATATTAAAAACCCATTAACTTTTTTGCATGATAGTTTTTCTCAAAGACCCACGACAGGAGATACCGTCTCAACTGGTGGAACTTTTGAGCCCGGAAGATACTTTTCTGGTAAAAATATTTCTCCTTTTTTTGGTCTTGCGTATGCTTTCAATGACAAGTTTTTATTCAAGTTTGAGCGCGATACAACAAAAACAGATGCAATCATGCCATATGAGGAACCCGAAAGCGATTTTAGCTTTGGTATTGATTATAACGCCAATAGGAATTGGACAATTGGTTTATCAGCAGAAAGAAATAATTATTTTAGCCTTCGGTTTTCGTATAAAAGAGGCAAAGGAGAGACTCCAAAATATGACTATGAAAAAGTTGAAAGAAATAAAGACGATGACGAATATACTCATTTTAGAAGAACTTTAGAATCAAATGGTATTGGCGTTAATGAAATGTTTGAAACCAAGGATAGAAAAATTGTTGGTCTCGAGCTCAGTGGATTATCTCATCCCTCAATAGATCTTGTTGAGGAAATAATAGCGTCAGCAAGAAAGGATAGTGGTCTTGAGCAGGAAGTTGTAACTAATTATAAGATTGGAAGTCTAGAAGCAATAAAGAACTATGAAAAGGAATTCCAAGACAGTTCGCGTCAAATTTTTTCTAGATATAAAGATAAAAAATGGTGGAGTTCAAGCAGAATAAAGATAAGGCCTTTTATAGCAGCAAGAGAGGCTTTTCTTAAGGTTTCAGTCCTAGCAGAAAATGATTTTGAATATCTCTTTACAGATGGTTTTGCATTTTCATCAAATGTAAAATATTCCCTTTGGGACAATTTTGATGATTTATTTATTCCGCCACCAGAATCTGAAGTTCCTACTGTAAGATCAGATGTAAAGGAATATTTGAGGAACTTTAATAGTGGTCCAATTATTGGCAGAGCTCAGTTTGATTACTATCTATCACCCCAAAAAAGAGAAAAAAGTCACTTTATGTTTACCGCAGGTATTCTTGAAGAGATGTTTGCAGGTTATGGATTTGAATATCTTTATTTTGATCCGGAAAATACCTGGGCAGCAGGATTTGAGATCTTTGACGTGAGAAAAAGAGATTACGAACTCCAGTTTGGTCTTTCTGATTATCAAAATATTGTCGCAAGCGCTAACTTTTACTATCGAAATTACGATCTTATACCTTTTGATGCCGAGATTTCTGCTGGAGAGTATTTAGCAGGGGACAAAGGCGTAACATTTCAATTATCAAGAAGTTACTTAAATGGGATGCAATTCGGTGTTTTTGCAACATTTACCGATGTTTCTCGTGAAGAATTTGGTGAAGGAAGTTTTGATAAAGGAATTTTCTTTAATATTCCTATTTATAAGAATCTCGCATCATACTCGTGGCGCCCACTTACAAAAGATCCAGGTCAAAAACTGTTAAGAAAAAACAATTTACATGATCTTTTAGTAAAATTTAAATCTTATAACTATTAAAAGAATTAATTGCCGAAGTATTTTGGATTTTACGTGTATAAATAACACGTATAAATGTAATATTACTCAGATCTAGCATAGATATAAATCCTTTACAATTCTATTAAAAATAATGTAGAAAAAAGAGTATCAAAAGGTTTAAAAATAGGTATAATCTCAACTAACGAATACATATAATTTGTTAAACGATTACATTTAATTTGTGAATTAAATTTATTTTATGCATAATTAAGTGTTCTACGGAGGAAAAAATTAAAATGAACAAAATAACAAGCGCATTATTTATAGTATTTGCCTCAATAGCCCTTGCTATGCCTGCTTATACTCAAGACTTTAAGTTAGAACAAGAGCAGCTTAGAGAAATAACAAACAACTTAGAGCAGCTCAACGAGAATCAGCTTCAGCAGAGAAAAGCTTATCTTCTTCAGCAGCTTGAAAACAATGATGGTGGATCTATTAGTGGTAGTTCAGACAGTGCCTTAACTAAGTTAAATCTTATGTGGGTTGAGTTAAATATCATCGAAAAGATTTTGGCCGTTGGAGCAACTGGTGTTGTTCTTGATAATCTTTTTGGTGATGAAGATAAAGATTCAACAGCACCTGTAATTACTCTTAATGGAAGTAATCCGACTACAGTTGAGCTAGGTAACGCTTATATAGAAGCAGGAGCAACTGCTGATACTGGCGAGCTCGTTTCTGTAAGTGGAACTGTAAATACTAATGCTGTTGGTACATATATTCTTACATATACTGCAATTGATGATTGGGCAAATGTCGGAACAGCAACTAGAACAGTTAATGTAGTTGATACTACATCACCTGTTATGTCTGTGACAGGTGATAATCCTGCAACAGTTGAATTAGGAGCCTCTTATTCAGATGCAGGTGCCACAGGTTCTGACCTTGGCGGCGTTGTAACAGTTACTTCCTCCGGAACTGTAAATACTGATGCTGTCGGAACCTATACCATTACATATACAGGTACTGACCCATCAGGTAACACTGCTACTGCAACTAGAACAGTTAACGTTGTGGATACTACTGCACCTGTGATTACTGTTAGTGGATCTAATCCAGCAAGTGTTGAACTTGGTGATACTTATACCGATGCTGGTGCTACTGCAACTGACTTATCTGGTTCAATCACAGTTACAACCAATGGAACAGTGAATGCCGATGCAGTTGGTACATATACACTTACTTATATAGCTACAGACCCCTCAGGTAACACAGCTACTGCAACTAGAACAGTTAACGTTGTGGATACTACTGCACCTGCTGTTACAGTAACGGGTGATAATCCAGCAAGTGTTGAACTTGGTGATACTTATACCGATGCTGGTG
>CENW01009010.1_pt1 | contig 51511 bp, 48 predicted proteins | sample 530241 | NCBI WGS metagenome assembly CENW01 (sample SAMEA2619818, study PRJEB7988) | marine metagenome | isolation source: saline water (ENVO:00002010), including | reverse complement strand
AAATCCTCTTGATAGAGATAGTTACCGTTATCATCAAGCTTTACTAAAATAACTTTGTAGCCAGATTTTTTAGTTCTATTCCACGAACCATGAAGAGCTATAAATACACTATTATGATACTTTTCCGGAAATTCTTTACTATCATAGAAAGCAATACCTAATGGAGCTACATGAGCACCTAATTCAGCAATCGGATCAACAAACTCTTTATCAACTGATGGGATCATATCTCCAAACTCAGGATCAATAACATCCTTAGCATGTTTATAAGGATATCCATAGAAGCTTCCTTCTTCGTTGACCACATTTAGCTCACATGCTGGTGAATCATCACCAAGCCAATCTCTGCCATTATCTGAAAAATATAATTTCTTAGTTATTGGGTGCCAATCAAACCCAACACTATTTCTTACACCATCAGCAACAGTTATTAATTTTCCGTTTTCATATTTATGAATTGCTGCAAATCTTGGATCTTTTTGCTGAGGTTCTAGACAAATGTTGCATGGAACGCCAACAGGAATGTATAAATTACCATCAGGTCCAAAATCTATATACTTAAGCCCATGCCATGTTTCAGATGGAAGATCATTCATATATATTTTTTTGTCTGGTAGTTCTTTTGAATTTGAATCCAACCAATTATCTATATTATCAATAATCCAAATTGTATCCATTTCAGCAAAATACAAGTCACCCTCAAAATAAACAACACCAGCAGGATTTTGTAAATTGTTCGCAACAAGTCGCTGTTCAAAAACTCCATCATTATCTTTATCTGATAGTGCAATAACTTCACTGCCTTTTTTTGAACCAACGATAATATGTCCACTTAAAGTCTCTGTCATTTGCCTTGGCGAATCTAAATTTTTTGCAACTATGGATATTTCAAAGTTTTCAGGAACTTTCAAAGTTTCGACATTTTGGGCAATTGTATAAAAATTAATAGATAGCCCAATTGAAAGTAATGTAATTTTTTTAATCATAAATTGTTATACCTTTGTAATTAATTATAATGGGTGAACTTATATTATAAGATAAATTTATGTTAAATAGCCTAGCAGTTTCAATTCTTCTTTTGGCATTTTTTGCATCAGTAAGTTTTAATGGGTTCTTTAGAAGTATTGCTGAGAAAAATAACTTTCTTATTGATATTCCGGATAAAAGCAGAAAGTTCCATTTTAGAGCAACACCTTTAACAGGTGGGTTAGGCATTTTTTTTGGAATATTGATTTCCGCAATTCTTATTGGAGGCCTTACGGAGGCAAACTATTCTCTTGATCCTAGTAATAAGGGTTTTTTTGAAAACTCACAATTTAATGAAAGACCAATTTCAAAAAATTTTAAAGTTGATGATAAAAATTATGAACTATCATTAAATAAAGCATCAGATAAAAAGGTATCTGTTGAGATTACTTCTAATCAAAGATCTTTAAGTCAATCTTCAAACAATGTTGATATTGTTCCTCTCTCCGATCAGAAGTTTAAAGCAATATTGCCAAATGGTGACGAAAAAATTTTTTTGGTTGAGTCAGACAGAGTAATTGAAATTTCCAGTTTAGATGAAATAGTTGATATATTTTCAACTAAAAATACAGATAATATCAATCTAAATAATTTCTCCATTTCACTGTATATTTGTGCTCTCTTGATAATGATTTTTATGATTTTTGACGATTTTCTTACGATAAAGCCAGTACTAAGATTATTATTTCAATTCTTCATTAGTGGATTAATGATAGCTATGAGTGGAGAATATATTAGCAACATTGGTAATCTTTTCGGAACAGGAGACATTAATTTAGGAATACTTTCAATACCTTTTACTATTTTTTGTGTTGTAGGAATAATGAATGCATTTAACATGATTGATGGTTTAAATGGAATTTGTGCTGCACTTGCTTTAATTCCAATAACCTATTTAACAGTTTTGGGTAATTTCTCATATGGACTTTTGATACCAATTGGAGCAATTTTAGGTTTTTTAGCATATAACCTTGGATACTTTGGAAAAAAAAGAAGAGTGTTTCTAGGTGACAGTGGCTCAAATATGCTTGGGTTTGCAGTTGCTTTCGTTTGTATTGAATATAGTCAAAATATTAATCATTCAAGCTACATTAATCCAGTAACTGCGTTATGGTTAGTATCAATACCTCTTGTCGATTGTATTGCTGTTATGATATCAAGAGCTATTAATGGCATTATGCCCTTCAGGCCTGGAAGAGAACACCTTCATCATAGGCTCTTGAATATTGGCATAAAACCAAAAAAAATACTTTTTATTATGGTTTTTTCATCTATCTTATTTTCATATTTAGGATTCTTAATAGAGCTAATTTATCCTGATAAGGAGTACATATCTTTTTATGCTTTTTGTTCGCTATCTTTATTCTATTATTTTTTAAGTAAAAACAGTATTAAGGCAAATGTTTAATTTTTTTAAAAAAAATCCACAAAAAAGTAGTAGTGAAAATAAAGATTCATCCTTTGAAATTGAGCTAACTGCAGCAGTTTTGGCATATGAGATAGCAAGAATTGATGGAGAAATTAGTGATGATGAGCTAAGTATTTTGATGCAAGAAATTCGAAACATAGCTAAAAAAGTAAACAAAGACGAGAAGGAAATTCTAAAAATTATCGAAATATATTCAAATGATAGTGTTTCTTTTTATGAGTTCGTCGAAGATATAAATAAAAACTATACAAAAGAAAATAAGCTGTCTCTTATAAGTTTTATGTGGCAAATAGCATTTGCAGATGGGAATTTAGAAGTCAACGAAGAAAAGCTTATAAGAAGGCTAGCTGATTTAATCAAAATTAAGGATTTAGAGGTATTGAAACTCAAAGATGATGCAAAAAGTTAGAACTCAATAAAACTAGCATTATCTTTAATAAATTTTTCCGAATCTGATCTTTTACAACTTTTAGAAAAATTTGATGGTGCTTTATCATAATTGTCATTTCCAACATACGTGAACATTTGAAGCAATACTACACATTTTTCAAGTTCATTTAATCTTTCATCGTTTAATAATTCGGTTGCCAGAGAATCTAATGAATCTGATTCTGAAAACATCTTAAGATTCTTTCTTTTATCAATTATCAAATAATTTTTAGATCCATTCTCAGATAAGTATTTTCCCCACTTAACAGAATTTGTCGATTTTCCTGGTGAACCTGATTTTGCAAAATTTGTCCATAGTTTCATCATATTTTTTGAAGTAAATTTTTTAGAAAAACTTGGAGGATAAATCAAATCAGAAAGAGGATATCCACCCACTAAATCGTTATTTCCTGTTAACAAGGGAATTTCTGTTGCATGCCCAGCTCCAATAAGCTTTTTGAAATCTGCTATCACAAGCCTTCTATGATCATCCCAATCGTATCTGTATGAATATAAGTTGTCATTTCCTGCAATTGATAGAGATAATAAAGGCTCATCAACACCTCTAATTTTCCAAGCAGCACTTCTATAAAAATTAAACGCTTCAAACGAGTCTTCGTTTGTAAGAACTACTTTGGGTACTCCTAAAATTGATCCAATAACAGAATAATCTATATCAACGAAATATCGAGCAGTTGAAAGCCAAAGTTTTACTTCATCTCTATTGTATCCTGCAATTGTTGGAACAAGGTTTACATGTTCTTTTTTAGAGAGAGCATCTTTTAGTCCGATTATGGGAATTACTATTCCATCATTTGTAAGCAAAGGGATCTCATCATAAGAATCTCTCTCAGAATATATTTTAAAAAAATCTTCTGTGGATATGGATAGAAGCATTTCTCTTTCTTTTAAAATTTGGTTGTCACCTGAAAAATCGTTTAAATTAAATTTTTGTTTTAGTTTATTTGTTACTGAAAAGCTTGAGTATTTTGAAATTGAGGATTCTGTTTTAGGGTTATATGCATCATCTTTAGATACTGAAGTCGTATAACCCGACATAGATATTGCTTTATGAAAAAGACCTTTTGCTTTTCTTGATGCGATAAGAGATAAAACATTATGGCCACCAGCAGACTCCCCAAAGATTGTTACATTGTTTGGATCTCCTCCAAAATTTGAAATATTATCTCTTACCCATTTAAGGGCCATTATGATATCAAGTGTGCCAAAATTTGAAGATTTATCTTCGCCACTTTGAAACTGTTGAATTGCTGGATGTGTAAACCAACCGAATGGACCTAATCGATAATTTATTCTAACTACAATTACTTCATGCTTTGAAACAACTTTAGAAAAATCATACAAGTCTTTTAAACCAGATGTATTGCCACCACCATGAATCCAAAACATTACTGGTAGTGGATTATCTTCAGTTTTTTTTGGTGCAAAAATATCCAGATATAAACAATCCTCATTACCAACGAAAAAATTGTTGCCATCTACTCCACCTAAGTTTGATGGTCTTTGTACACAAAAATTATTCTCTTTCGGAGAAATTGCTTTCTTTTTTGAAATGCTTTTTGGGGCTTTCCAGCGAAGATTATCAATTGGTGGTTCAGCATAAGGAATATCTTCGTATAAGATTACCTTTTTTTTCACAATTCCTTTAACATCACCACTTGAAGTTGAAACAATTTCAGAAGCTAGTGCGGGAAAAATAAATAATAAAGCAAATATAATAAATATGAATTTTCTCATAAGCTGTACATTTTAAATTAAATGTTGGTTAATTTACATAATTACGGGATGTAGCGCAGCCTGGTAGCGCACTACACTGGGGGTGTAGTGGTCGTCGGTTCAAATCCGGCCATCCCGACCATTTTAAAAAAAATAAAAAAACATGTATGAAAACTAACTATTATCAAATATAATCATTTATTCGATATTTAAAATATATAATTAAATAAAACACATATTTATTGCTATAGACCTTGAATATATGTTTTAATTAGCAAAAGGAGTTATTTAGTAGAGGATAATATGGCTAAATTTATTAAATCAAAGTTTAAAGTTTTATGGGGGACTATTTTTAGTTTCTTTTATGGTTTTTTTGCAACAGATGTAATAGCACAGGAAAGCGATGATTCATCTGATTCCGCTGAAGAATCTGGTCAAGAATCAACACTTGATCCAGGTGCAATTGCAGCTGCTGTTGCGGCTGCCGCAGCATTACTTGCAGCAAGTGATGATGGTGATGGCGCAGAAGCTCCGGCTCCGGCTCCAACTCCTGTACCTCCACCAGCTCCGACACCGGCACCTACACCAGCACCTACACCAGCACCTACACCGGCACCTACACCGGCACCTACACCAGCGCCTACACCGGCTCCGACACCAGCGCCTACTCCAGCGCCTACTCCGGCTCCGACACCAGCGCCTACACCGGCTACTGCTACTGCTACTGCTACTGATACAAGTACAGCAACTGCTACAGACACAAGCACAGCTACAGCAACTGACACAAGCACTAGTACTTCAACTAGCACAAGTACTTCAACTAGTACAAGCACAAGCACAAGTACAAGTACAAGTACTTCAACTGGAACATAATATATATTTATAAAAAAAGCGGCACTGGCCGCTTTTTTTTATTTTGAAATTCTTATTTTATCTCCAAATGGACTTATCTGTTGTTTAGAAATAAGAACATTCTCGCTTTTATCAAGCCAATAATAATTGGAGCCTGACCAACCTATTGAATTGACATTAAAATCTTCTCTTATAAGATCATAATTTACATTTCTTCCTAATGTTCTTAAATAAACATTTCCCTGCTTAACATTTGTATATGTGAATTTAATACTTAAATAGCCAGATTTAGGATTTTTGAATTCAATATAAGCATCATGATTTTGTTTAATGCCTTTAAAATTAATAATTTCAAAATCATTATCTAATCCAAGAGTTTTTATTAACTTGCCGCCTTTAAAAGAAAAATTAGAGTCTTGATTTGTAAACCAAATCTTTTCTTTTTTATTGAAAAAAGCTAAGAATTCATCTTCATTATTAATACTTAAAATAACTAACTCTTTTTTGTCTATCGCATCTAACTCTTCTTCAGTAAATTTTTTAGTTACAAATGTCTTTGTAGCTATGTTTTTAACATCATTAAAGTTATTAATATTAAATAATGAGCAACTGTTTAGAGTTATTAGAGTTATAAATAGCAGTTTTTTATTCAAGAAAACCATCCCATTGTCTTCTAAATTCATATGAATTTGTATTGTACATAAGGCCTTGTAGACTTTTATCTAAATTAAGTTTTTGTCCACCATCTCTTGTTAAAGGCCTCAATCTAAAGTCTGTATATCTTGAAGAATAATTTTTAGTAAATAAATTCAATGGTATTTGGATATAAAAACCTTTATCAAAACTACCCTCTCCAAATATTTTTGCTGGCACATCAGTTCTTGTAAAGAAAAATCCAGATCGAATGCCAATTTTTGAAATCCTAGAAAGATCAAATGTATATCCAATATCTTTTGCTAAATATTTTCCATAACTAAGATTGAGATTAATATCTAGCGGCTCAAAAAAATAATTAAAATTCAGATGAGAGGTTAAAGTTTCATAATCAAGCGTATCAAATAACATATTAAAGTCTCTTTTTTTAACATAGAAGCTCTCAATACCCCAGTAAAAGTTCTTATCAAATGGCTTGTGTAAAACCTCAAAACCTCCGCCTACATACATTCTTTCTAAGATACCTCCAGATACTCTTCCATAAACATTTTTAATAGGGGTAAAAAAATAATCTAACTGCATATTATCTATATAAATACTATTGCTTCCTTGTAAATACTTAACTACATCAGTTCTGACACTTGGAAGTTTTGAGAATGGCCTGTCAGGCGTTTCATCAAAATTATTAACAACATCTAAAGTAATATTTGAGGTTAAGATTAAATTTCTTTTAAAAATTGTTTCGTTAGTATTTTGAATGACTATGCCTCCAAAATAAAATTTATCTGGCGAGCCAATATGACTGACTATGTTTGGAGTCAAAGAGTTAAATGACACTGGTAATTTAAGCTCAGGTTGAAACCTGTTTTGTATATAACTATTTCTATCTCCTGAATTAATGATTGTATATTCTTTTACTACTTCTTTTGGTATATTTTTATTGCTTAAATGATTAGAAAGATAGCTAACCTTGCTCGTTTCAAGTCCAACATTTATGTTGCTAATTGTTATTTTTTCAATATCCAGATTATGTATTTGGGTGGTTCTTCTTGAAATTTCAGCAGCATATGAACTTGCTCTAATTTGATTCAAGTAGTCTGAGTGTGTAATTGCGACTTTTAATTCTTTCTTCTTAGCATCAATATCTGCAGTTTGAAGAAAAAGTCTATTGCTATTTAAGTTATTCACTAAATCAATATAAAAACCACCTCTCGTTTTATTAGCACTTTCACTTACTTTAGGTTTAAATTTAGACTTTTTAACTGACCTTTTATTAAACGTTCTTCCTACAACAAATGAAAGATTAAATGCATTTCCTTTAATGAATGATGATTCTAAAGTCACATATTCATTTATAGGAATGCTAAATCCAATATTGATATTTTTGTCTTTTTTTCTTAAATCAAAATCTGCATCATCTCTGTTTTGAGCAGAAAAATTTAAATAATCAAAAGGATCATGTTCTATTTTAAGTTTGATACCTCTCATCTTTGGCAAATAAAATTCAATGCCTCCGAATAATGAAGCATCTCCTTTGAACCAAGTATCTGTTGCGAAAGTTCCACCTTCATTAGATGTACCAGTTCCTCTTATTTCAAAGTCATTGTTAATAAATTTAAGAGGGTTTGAAAAATTTGAAATATTATTAAATTTACCCCAGCCAATTCCAAGAGTTAAATTGTATGACTCCTTATTAAAAGTGGAAGCAAGATATTCTCTAGCAAAATATCCTGTTCCTCCAATATCATCAAGACCTACCGCAAAGGCTGGTATTTTTTTATTTTTACTTTGGTAAACAAACTTTACATTGAAACCTTTATCTAAATAATCTCCTCTTACTTTATTTACTTCCCATGCCAAATCGCGAGGCCGGTAGTAAAAATATGATGCTTCCAGCCAATTAAAAGGAGTTACTGTCAAAGAACCATATTTCCACATGGGATTATTATTAAATACAAAGTGAATCGAGTCCTCGCCCTTTGTATTAGCTGAAGGAGTTTGAATCAAACCTACTTGACCAAATGAATTGAAGCTTGAACTTCTATCTTTGTAGATGTAATCAAGATAATCTGAAAATACAAGATTAGTGAAAACAAAAAATGAGAAAAATATAATTCTCATTATAAAAAGGCTAATTTATACTATTTAGAGAGGCAATACTAAGAGCAAGACTACTAAATATAGGTGCAAGAGTTGATAAAAATTCAATTCTATTATCTCTGTAAATTATTTGATTTGGAACATAAACCAAAGATCCAGGATAAACATCAACTTCTTCAACTGGTAGCATAAAAAAGCCATCTTCGTTTTTAGTAAGCTCTCCGTTTGGTTTGATTACTATAACACTAGTTTTATCTGATAGATTATTAAAACCTCCTGCTGAAAGGATATAATCTTCTGCTTTTTTTCCTGAAACATAAGGAACTGTTGTTGGTTTATTAACTTGTCCATAAACCAGAACGTTATTATTAAATTTTGGGACATTAATTACATCACCATCATCAACAAATGTATCTTTCGTTGGATCCTGGTATATGGCTTGAAGATCAAATTCTGCAACAGTTCTTCCATAGAATTCAATTGCCTTAAACTCTTGAAGAATAGTAGTCAAAACCATTGGATCTAAACTATTACCTCCATAAGCAATCATTTTAATAAAATTACTATAAAGCTCTTGATTTAAAATCTTTTCTTGTTCTTTTTGCTTTTCCTTAAAAATACTTGCAGCGTAAACATATGCACTTTCAGTATATCCGCCAGCTCTTTTAATAACTGAGGATATTGTATCTGTATTAGTAATTGAGTATTTTCCAGGATTGTTAACTTCGCCTTTAATTTCAATTGAACCAATAATATATTTAGTAGCATATACAGCATCTCCATTATTAACATTCATGCTTTTAAAGCTTGATATCGGAATATTTGTAGATTGATATTCGCCATCAACTAATCGATTTAAAATAATTTCTTTTTTATCTTTAGCTAATCTTGAAAAACCACCTGCAAAGGTAATTAAATCGTTAAATTTTTCATCATCTTTAAGTTCAAATACTCCAATATTATTTAGTGCTCCCGATACCCTAACAAGTTTATTTGCAGGACTTACATATATAGTATCGCCAGATTTTAATGGAATATTAAAAGAAGTATCACCAAGTATTAAAGCTTTATATAAATCAACAGTATTTATGGTTTCACCATTTCTTTTAATTTCGATATTACGAAAAGTACCTTCTTCAGATATTCCTCCTGATACATTAAGCGCATGCAGCAAATGAGAATTTCCATTCAAAGTATAGATTCCTGGAAAATTTACTCCTCCAGTTATAAAAATTTGTATATCTCTTACTTCATCTAATGAAATAAATGCCTCTGTTCCAATAAATGCCGAGGTTACCTTAGATTTTATAAGTTTAGATGCAGCATCTAAACTTAATCCTGCAATATAGACTTTACCTATTTGATTTATATTAATTGAGCCATCCCTTTTTATGTCTAATTTTGTAATTTCATTAATATTTCCAATTAGCTGAAGCGCCAAAACATCTCCAAAATCAAGAAGATAATTAGAGTCAAAATTTGGTTCATTCACTGGCATAAAAGTTGATTGCATAGACTTAAATAAATTCATGCCATATCTTTCAGACTTTATTTGATTTTCTAATTTAAATCTTTCCCATTCAGCAACCGTCTCCAGATTTGCAATTTTTGAAGATGGTCTCTTTGGAGCAAGCTCATCGTTATTTTGACTGTTTTGCATTTCTTGCAATACATCATTTCTTACTTCTTCAGGAAGGCTATCTAGATAATCTTGATCAAGCTGTCCAGATGATGGCATGGCTTGAGAAAAGGCAAAACTTGAGAAATTTATAATTATTACTAGATAAAAAGAGATATATTTGTTCATTTTAATTAAGCTCCTTTTTTACAAGATTTGAACTAGTAAAATTAAGTTTCTTTAATGGACGTATTATATATGATTCTTTAGTTTTTGGGTTTCTTCCAATTCTTTTTTGTGTTGTTTGAACTTTAAAAGTACCAAAATTCTTTATCTTAACTGCTTTTTTTATAGACTCCGTTTTAATCATCTTAATAAAAGATTCTAAGAATTTTTTACTATCAATTATGTTAAGTCCTGTTTCCTTAGAAATTTTTTTTGAGATTAACGCTTTTGTTATGTTCATTAGCCTATTCCAGGTATTTTAACAGTTTCAATTGATGTAGATTCAGCTATTATAGTGTTCATAATTTTTTCAACTTCTGTATCTTTTATAGTCGAATGATATGATTGAAATATAAACCTATATCCAATTTTATATTCATTAGTTTTTTCATTTTTAAAATAGTCAAACACATACCTTTCTTTTAGAACTTCTGATTCATATGTATTTATATAATCTTCTAGTAGTTTAATATCTTTGATACTTGAAACTGAAAAAGACAAATCTCTTGAAGAAAATGGCTGCTCAGAGATTTTTTTATATTCGATAAATTTTTTAGGTCTACCTGAGATAGCTTCATAATCTTTAATTTCATCAGGGAGATCTTTTATATTTATTTCTAAATACATAATCTTATCTTTGAGTTTACTTTTTAAGCCATCTCTTGAAATTATTTCAAAATTAATTTTATTTTTAGTTGTAAATTTGGAAAACAAATTTTGCATATACTGTTCGTCAATTTTTTTTGCAAAATTTTTATAATCTTTGCCCACTCTCCCGCTTGCGATTATGGCAAGTCTCTTATTACATTTTGGTTCATCTGAAAAAGTATAAACATTAGATATCTCAAACAATTTTATAGAATCCTTTTGTCTTCTTTCGTTATATATAAGAGCATTAATCATAGAGTCTTTTAGATTTGTTCTTAAATAATTTCTATTTTTATCCAGGGGATTATCAATAAATATAGCATCGCTTTCATCATTTCCTTCAAAAGGGAAATTAATGATTTCAAAAAAACCATTATCAATTAGTAAATTTGTAATTCCTTGCTCAATAGATAAATTTACGATTTTATTAGATTGAGGTATATGAAATTCTTTCTGCTCAATATTATTAAATCCGATACATCTTGCAATTTCTTCAGCGATATCATTTTGTGATGAAATATCGTTTCTATATGAAGGAATCTTGATAATATTATCTTCAACGAAAACAAAGCCAAGCTTTTTTAAAAGCTTTACTGCGTATTCAGAATCGATCTCATGCCCGATAATATTATTTAATTTATGGATATCAAAAACTACAGTTCTTTCTTCATATTCTTCAAACTCTTCGCTGTAAATTTCTAATTTCTTGATTTTAGCATGCTTGCCAACTATAGAAATAAATCTTCTTAGAACACTTTCATGACAGTTTCTATCAGCTCCTCTTTCAAACTTATACGCCGCCTCTGATTGCAGATCATACTTCACAGATTTCCCAATAATGTATTCTGGATTAAAGTAAGCACATTCAACAAGTACTGAATATGTATCTTTTGAACAAGCAGTGCTATCACCGCCCATAATACCAGCTAGATTGACAATTTCTTCATCTATTAGAAAAACTGAATTCTTGTCAGTTAAATTAATCTTTTTACCCAAAAGAGAATTAAATTCATGGTCTTTCTTTATTTCTTTAAAAACAATTTTTTTAGATTTAATCTTTGAATAATCATAACAATGAGTAGGCTGTCCAGTTTCATATGAAATATAGTTAGAAATGTCTGTAAAAAAATTATTTCTTTTGTTCTCAACTTCATTGAAATATTCTAATAATTCATCTTTATAATCATTGGTGCATTTATCTATTTCTATTTTTAAAAAACTTATGTTTTTACATATCGAAGGAGAAGAATTTTCAAAATCAAGATCAAAAGATTTTATTTCTTCATCAAATTCAATTTTGGGGAAATCAATAGAATAAAAGACTGAAAGTTCTCGCAATAATCCTATGATTGATAAACAATCTCCTCTATTTGGAGTTATTTCGATATCAAGAATTCCATCTTCAATTTCATTTTCATGACCTAATTGAAATAAGTATTTTGAAACTTCATCAATTGAGGGTTTATTTTTGATATATTTCAATAAGTGACTGAATGGTATTTTCATTTAAATTGTCTTAAAAAATCTAAGTTTGATTTGTAAAATTCTCTGATATCATTAACACCATGTTTCAACATTGCTATTCTTTCAACACCAAGACCAAATGCTAATCCGCTATATTTTTTTGAGTCTATTTGACAGTTTTCTAGAACAATAGGATTAATTATTCCACAGCCTAATATCTCTAACCATTTTTTATCAATTGATAATATATCAACCTCTGCAGATGGTTCAGTAAAGGGGAAATAAGAAGGTCTAAACCTTATTTCTGAGTCATTTCCAAATAATGAAGAAATAATTTTAAGTATAAGACTTTTTAAATTCGCAAAACTAACATTCTCGTCAACAAAAATGCCTTCAATTTGATGGAACATAGGTAAGTGAGTTGAATCATCGTCTTTTCTATAAACTTTACCACCTGAAATAAAGGCAAAAGGTGGTTTTTTATCTAACATAGCCCTAATTTGAACAGGAGAGGTATGAGTTCTTAAAACATAAGACATATTTTGAACATAAAAAGTATCATGCATTTGTCTTGCAGGGTGAGATTTCTTAATGTTTAACATATCAAAATTAAATTTCTCAGATTCAACTTCTGGTCCATCAATTATTTCAAAACCAAAGGAAACCAATAATTCTAGAATATGCTCTTTTATATTATTAATTGGATGGAATGACCCAAATTCTTTTATTATTTCAGGGGAATAAATGTCTTTTTGAGATGACATTCTAAAATTTTATTTAACTGCTGTATCAACAATCTTTTTAAAAGTCTGATTATCAGACACAGCTAATTCAGAAAGAATTTTTCTATTAAGAATAATATTCTTATTAACTAATGAATTTATAAATTTTGAGTATGGTATTCCATGATCTTTAGTAGCTGCATTAATCCTAGAAATCCAAAGTGATCTGAATGCCCTTTTTCTATTTTTTCTATCTCGAAAAGCGTATTGAAGTGATTTTATATTCGCTTGTTTTGCTGTTTTATAAAGTCTGCTTCTCGCGCCATAGTAACCTTTTGTCGATTTTAAAACGCTTTTATGTTTTTTATTTGCAGTATTTGATTTTGTTGATCTTGCCATGATTATTTTATCAGCTTGTTTGCCATTTTAAGCACTGTACCGCTCAATTTATTTAAACCTCTGTTATGTCTTTTTCTTTTGGTGGACTGCTTGGTAAGGATATGGTTCCTGTTAGCACTTTTACTCTTTACTGAACTACCAGTTTTCTTAAAGCGTTTTGAAGCACCCGAATGTGTTTTTTGTTTATACCCCATAATATTATTTCTTTTTACTCTTTGGAGACAGAATCATTAATAATTGCCTTCCTTCAAGCGAAGGCTCTTGATCAACTTGAGCTATATCAATCAACTCTTCTTTAAGCTTTTCTAATAACTTAAGGCCCATATCACTATTAAGTATTTCTCTGCCTCTAAAGCGAACGCCTATTTTAGTCTTATCTCCATCAAGAATAAAGCTTTTTATCTTTCTTAATTTTATATTGTAATCACCAACATCTGTAGACGGTCTAAATTTAATTTCTTTTGTTGTCGTCCTTTTGACTTTATTTTTAGAGGCTGACTTATTTTTCTTTTTTTCATAAACAGACTTTCCATAGTCTAAAATTTTACAAACTATTGGGTCTGAGTCTATTGCAGATACTTGAACAAGATCCATAGACACTGCTTGTGCTTCTTTTAAAGCAGTATCTATATCCATTAGGCCTTTTTTAACTCCATTGGAATCTATAAGCATGACTTTACTTGCTTTAATTCTATTGTTAATTGGTACTTCTTTTTTACTTTTAATAGCTATGATTTTTACCTAATTTATTTGAAAGTGAACAAACATTAGCGACTAAGAAAACTTAATTTGGATTAATTTTGAAGATATGAACATATTTTAGGTGATTTTAAACTAATTAAGTAATTTGGCAACTCATAGAAATCTTAATTTAAGGTTGTATAAAAGAAAGTTTCCATATATTTTTTATTTTTTTGAAAACTCTTCTTTTATTAATTCTTGAATCATGGCCTTCCCAAAATTCAAAATAATAAGGTTTAAAAGAATAACCTCCCCAATAGGATGGTCTTTTTTTTAGATCTCTTTCAGAATTAAGGACTTTATTATAATTATCAACCACTTCCTCATAAGAGTGTATTTTCTTTGATTGATCAGAGGATATGGCTAGTGCATTTTTTTCTTTAGATCTATTCTCAAAATGATCATTTGAATCTTCAGCAGAAAGTTTTTCAATGTGAGCCATTATTCTAATTTGTGCATTTGTTTTACTCCAAAAAAAAGTACAACTAATTTGATTATGATTCTGAAATTCCTCATTTTTAGGTGAATCATAATTAGTAAAAAAAACCCACTGATCATTTTTTATATATTTTAGATTTACGAACCTTGATCTAACTTCATCATGTTCTTTACTGTATGAGCTTACAGATATTGCTTCAATATTATCTTGACCTGATTTCAATGCTAATTCATAAAAATTCAAGAATTCTTTATAAGGATCCGAACTATCTATATCTATAAATTTAACCATATTTTCAATATGTATTAGGATCTGCCATAGATATCTTCATATCTAACAATATCGTCTTCACCAAGGTATTCACCAACCTGAACTTCTATCAATACTAATGGGTCTTTTCCAGGATTTTCTAGAGCATGTATAACCTCTTTATCATGATATGTTGACTCATTGACATTTAAATCATGAAATTTGTCTCCATAATGAACTCTGGCTATACCTGAAACTACTACCCAATGCTCAGACCTATGATAATGCATTTGCACACTTAATTTTGCACCAGGATTAACAGTGATTCTTTTAACTTGAAAACCCTCATCTTGATCAATAGAATCATATTTTCCCCAAGGTCTATGCACTTCTCTGTGCCATTCATACTCTTCCTTACCCATATCTTTTAAAGTATCAACAAGTTTTTTTACATCTTCTGATTTTTCTCTAGTAGTAACTAAAACAGCATCTTTTGTTTCAATTACAACAGAATCATTTATTCCAACAGTTGTAACAAGCTTGCTTTCAGAAAAAATCAGATTATTTGAGCTATCAATAAGAACATTATCTCCTTTTGAGAAATTACCATTTTTATCTTTATTTGTTATAACATCATAAATAGAGGACCATGAGCCGAGATCACTCCAGTTAATGTCGAAAGGAAAACAAACTGCATTATTAGTTTTTTCAAGTAAAGCATAATCAATTGAATCTGAAGGACATAACTCAAACACATCTTTCTTCAATTTAATTTCATCTAGTTCCATATAATTATCCGGAATTGATTTTTTAACAGTCTGATACATTTTGTTGTTATGGTCTTTTAATTCCCTTAGATAAAGATCATTTCTAAACATAAACATTCCACTATTCCAGTAGTATTTATCATCAACAATATATTTTTTTGCAATATCCCTGTCAGGTTTTTCAACAAATTTCTCAACTGCTAAATATGGTTTATCAACGATTTTACTTGTCTTGATATAGCCATAACCTGTATGAGGAAATGTTGGTTTGATGCCAAAAATCACAATACTTTTCTCACAAGATGAATTTTGAACATTATTCACCATCTCTTGAAAACCATCGACAGATTCTATTAAATGATCTGCAGGTAATACTAATAGCATTGAGTCTTTTTCTGCAATATTAGCCGCTGCAGCAATTGCTGGAGCTGTATTCCTTCCACAGGGCTCGATAATCAACTTTGCATTTGAGTTTGTTTCTTCTACAAGACTTTTTACAAAAAACTTGTGATCATCATTTGTGACAATGATTATTTGGTTAGTATCCATCCCCTTCAATCTATTAAGTGTTGAATGAAGCATTGAAGTATCAGAAATAATCTTATTAAATGGTTTTGGTCTCGATTGTCTTGATATTGGCCAAAGTCTTGAGCCACCACCTCCGGCTAGAATTACTGGTTGAATTTTATTATTCATATCTTAATTATATATTGGATCATTCAGATATAAACTTACGCTCAGAAGAATTGTCTTGAATAAACTCAAATTCAATAGTTCTTTTTAAAGCTTCTTTAAGCGTGAATTCAGCTTGAAATCCAGATTTTATAACAGATGAACCAAATTGTGAGTCTGAGCAAAATTTTCTTATCCTAATTGAACTTATTGGAAATTTAATCCTTGTTACAAAGGAAACTAAATCGAATATATATCCAACAAAAAGAGCTATCGAATATGGAAGTTTTATAACAGGCTTTAATGGTTTATTTAATGACGTTCTTACAATTGTTATAAGCTCATTCATATCCATATCTGGTTTATCAATATAATTATATATGTGAAACCCTTCGTTGAAATCTAATGCATGGATTATAAAACTAGCGACATTATTAACATATGCCATAGATTTATGATTTTCGCCATCACCAATCATAGGATAGTACTTTTTATTTATTTGATTGATAAAGTTATATACATTACCACGGTTATTTTCACCAAAAACCACTGTAGGCCTAACTATTGTAAGAATATTATCAATTGAAGAATCGTACCATTCTCTATAAACATTTTCTGCTTCCAATTTTGTTCTTCCATAATCATTAAACGGTTTAGTTTTTCCATCTTCGTAAGTATTCTTAGGTGCAAAACCATATACAGCTACAGAGCTTATGAAAATAATCTTGCTTATTCCTTTTTTTTTGGCAACTTCACAAATATTTTTTGAACCTTGAACATTTACTAAGTCATATAAAGACTTGGGTCTGACATCATCTCTATGAACGGCTGCTAAATTTATAATTGTATTTCCAGATATTTTATTATTTAAATCGTTTATATTTGTAATGTCGCAGTTGATGGTTTTGGAAGCAAATTTTGGATTTGTATTCTTATCAAGGATACAAAACTCAATGTTATTTTCATTTAGAATTTCACATACTTTGTTACCAATAAAACCAGAGCCTCCAATTACATCTATCTTCATAAATTATCCTTATTCTTTAAGTTTTGCAGGAGATCCCATTATTAAGGAATTTTCAGGGAAAGATTTTGTAACAATACTTCCAGCACCAACAATTGAATTTGAGCCAATAGAAACACCCATCAAGACTATAGCTCCGCTTCCAATCCAAACATTGTCGCCAATATGGACCTCAGCAACAATGTTATCTTGTTCGTTATAGGCTTTGCTTGGCTCTGTTCCATGATTGCTGTCAACGATATGAACATTTGGAGCAATCATACAATTTTTACCAATTGATATTTTCTTAGAGGCAATCATTATTGAGTTATTTCCAATGGTAGTATTTTCACCAATTTCAATAATAGCATCAGGGTTAGCGCAACCGACAATAGAATTTCTTTTAAAGTAAATATTATTTTGTAAAAAGATATTCTTTTTATATCTATATAAGTATGCCCCATACTCAAAAAAAATATTTGTCTTAAATATTTTATAAAACAAAGTACTTTTAAAAGCCCAAAGCTTGTCTAAAAAGGTGGGTTTATTATGTTTTCTAAATTGATTCACTTTAAAAAAATTTAATTTTTGAATATTCAGAATGTGTTATTCTTGCAATATATTTTTTCATAAAGCCTTTTCCATGAGGAAACTCTATTCTTTTTGGAATAAGCTCGAAGTTAATTAATCCAGAATGTTTTAAGGCTAAGATAGATTCGTAAGCTCCAATAGATCTATAATTAGGATCATTTAGTGTCCTTTTAGTCCATACATCATCAATAAACATTGAGCCCCCAGATGAGAGGCATGCAAGTGAATTCATAATATCCATTGCTACTACTGGATAACCATGAGCTCCATCAACCCAAATTAAATCAAATTTCTTTTTTTTGGCATTAAATTGAAGTTCCAATGAATTTCTTTGGACAAAATTAACATTTTTACATGAGCTTAAAAGAGAGTTTCTTTTATTTATAAAAATAGATCTTTTATCTTTTTCATTTCTTTCATATGTCTCAGTAAAGATTGGATCATCATCAGGTAAATCATATGTTGTTATCTCAGAGTCAGGAAACAAGACTGATAATAGTTTTGTACATGAACCAGTATATGTCCCTATTTCTAAAATTGAATTCGTATTATTTAATAAGCTAATTGCTGCAAATAATAAATGATGTTCACTAACTAGGACTTTTGTATCTGGATAATTGGTATAAAGAACATCTAAAACTTTTGTTGCTTCCTCTCTGTCATATCCAATTTTTTTATATATAGAATATTGATCAGCCTCAATTTTTTTAAAATCATAAGAGCTTTTCATAAAAGCAAGCCTTATATTATTAATAATTTTTTTATATATATGTTTAAGATTCATTTTTGAAATGCATATGCTTATTTTAGCATGCTATCATTTTGACAATACATTTGATTCTGATATGTCTAATACACTTGTTGAATACGAAAAAGAGTAAGGTTCATTAAGTAAAGTAACGGCTTTATTAAAATCTTCTATAGAATCTATTGCCAGAGCGGATAGATTTTCTTCATTACTCAGCCAATGTATGTTGTAATTTTTGACATTTTCATAAAAAAATTTGGTCACATGTTCTTTCTGAAATAGGTTCATTTCTTTATAAGCCTTGCTCATTACATCTTTGGATATAAGTTCAACACTAAATCCAGGAATATGGTTTTCATTTACATTTGATATAACTTCAATATTTTGCATTTTTTTTATAAGCTTGATTCCATAATTAATTTTTTCATAATCAAAAAACACGTTATCTCCATTTACTCTATTTATCCAATCAGCATTTTTTTTATTAGCGGCTTCAATGAATCTAGATGCAACATCATCAACACTTCCTCTATAGGTATCAATATTATGACTTCTGGCAATTTTCTCTAGTTCATCGTCTTGATCTAAATCGGTTGTTGCTAAAATGACATTAGGCCAATTATCTAAATTTCGAGCACGGTTTAAAATAAAATCTAAGACTGTTTTTTCACCAAACTTCTTAATCATTTTTTTGGGCAGTCTGCTGCTTCCTAAACGTGCAAGAATTACCGTACAAACAGAGTTCATATTATTTAATTAAATTTAGATATGTATTTATTTTAATTTGAAATTGGTTTCGCTTTTTACTATTTAGTTTCATGCTGGCAAAGTGCTTAGATTTTGTGAAAAGCTTATGTAAAAAAAATCTTAGAACTTTATATGGATTCATACCAAACTCTTTTAAAGACTGCATATTTCCCTTTAAGATATTTACAAAATCTTTTGAGCTTTGTCCTCCAGATGTCATACAAACAACGGGCTTATTGATAATAAAAGTTTTTTTATTCTTTCCAAGCAGCTCTTTAAAAAAACCGTAATCAGCAGAAATAAATGATTCAAGTTTGAATCGAGTATTTCCAATTAAATTGCGACTCATAAATGTTGAAAAATGAGGTAATTGAAAATACGAAGGAATTGAATTCATATTCCTAGGCATAGACCAATATCTTTCAATTTTATTATTTTGATTTACATAGAATAGCTCAAAAACTATTAATTCATAATTATGTTCTTTAAATTTTTGAAATGCTGTTTTGAAAACATCATCTGAAATTAAAAAATCATCAGATCCAATCATAAAGACTAAATTACCATTAGCTAACTCAACACCCTTATTAAGTCCATCAAAGATGCCTTCATCTTTTTCACAAATAACAACATCGCATTCCTCTTTTAAGTATTCTAAAGTTTCTCCAAAAGTATCTTGAGGGGACCCTCCATCAACAATAATGATTTCATAACCTTCACGAGGATAATTTTGTGAAAGTATGCTCTTAACTGTTCTTTCAATTCTCGAGTCGTTAAAAGACGGTATTATTATTGAAATGTCCATATATCTTAAAAAATTAAATCAATGCAATAATAGCTTAAAAAAAAACATTATTGTAAATTTTCAAGCTCAGTTCTCTCTTTAAGAAAGATACATAAATCATTGCCATAACTTCTTTGTTTTAAGCTATTAATATTTCCATATACACTTGAATTGAATAAGCCCTTAATGGAACCAAAACTGTATATGGCTTTCCCATAATTTTCTGCCATAGACGATGACGAAAAGCCAATAATAAATTTGCAATTATCTTGTACAGAGTAAAGTTGGGCTGGAATATATGAAGGTAAGATTTTAAATCCTAACATTCTATAAAAATATTTTCGAAAAAAATATCTGTCTCTTGGTTTGAATTTTATACCAATTGAAATATTATTTTTTTTACTTAATCGATATATAGATATATTTAACTTAATATAATTCAAATAAGAGATTGCTTTTGTTTTTATCAAATTTTTTTCGATATAGAGAATGAATGGGTCCTCATATCCTTTAACAAAATCCTTTATGACTGAATAGTCTCTTTCCCTTGGTGCATAAATTATTTCTGCTATATCATGAAGCTCTTTCATTCCAAAACTATCTCTTTCAATCTCTTTGGTTTCTCCATCTTCTTCATATAAGTATCTTTTTCTTTCAATCAGATGATTTGTGTAAGAATTTAATTTTTTAATGAAAAAAGGTAGCTTTTGAATTTGGTGCCGCTGAATAATATATTTATTTTCCTCATAAGCAATCAAGTTAATTGTTTTTTTAGATTTTGTTTTATGATGAAAAATAGCCCCAACATCACACCAGTTACCATATGTTAATAGTTTTTCGTCGCTCTTATATTCTGGTATTATAAAATTCAAGTACATTACGTACAGAGGCAGTAACCAAGAAAAAAATCTTGACCTTAAGAAGATATTGTTACCATATTTTTTTATAGTAATGTTTTGATAATCTAGAAAACTTTTAAAAAAACTGAAAATTTTTCTATCACCATTTACTAAAACTAAAATTGTTTTGTTTTTATTTCTTAAAATATAGTTCGCAGCATGGATAATATTAGGATAGCTTTGAACAAGAACAATTAAATCAAAACTTCTTTCCTTGCTTTCATTCATCTTTATATGGGTTTAGTTAATGTATTAATTAATAATCTTCTATTGAATATCAATAAAAATAATAAATAAACAAAATAAACTATCACAGTGCTATAAGCTACTCCGATCACCCCAAATTTCTCAAAATAAAACAGATTTAAAACTATTTTTAATATTGGCAGCGGTAACAGTAAATAAAGAAGGAGTTTTTCTTTATCTAAAGCATATAGGATCAACTTTATTGGAGTTGCAAATGCTTGAATAATTACATATAAAATAAGTATGTTAAAAATTGTGCTGGAAAGAAAATATTTTTTATCTGCTATAAGGGAAATTATTAAATCGCTTTGAAAATAAACAATTAAACAGCCAAGTAGGAAAGTTGAAAAAACTAAAATGATTTGACTGTGAATACCCTCTAATTTTATGAACCCTAATTCTTTAATTTGTTTCACTATTGGAGGAAAAATTACGTTAGAAACCACCGATACCGCCATTAAACCAAAAAATATAATCCTATTAGCAACGCCATACATTGCTACTTCATCACTCGTTGTGAGTTTACTTAACATCACAATATCGATTTTTGTAATTATGAGCCACATGATGTTTGTTATTGTGAAAACCCAAGCTGAAATAAAAAAAACTCTGTCATAGTCAAAACCGCCAAAAATTTTAAATCTTGAAAATCTTTTTGAGTTATATAGATCTACAAAAAAGCTTAAAATAGTAGCAGTTAATGAAGCAAAAATAATACCAGCAACGCCAAAATCAAGTCTTATTGATATCAATACTAGTATCAAATATGATGCTGATAAGACAATTTCTGATAAAGATATCCATTTAAAGTCTTCGTATACTTTAAAAACAATTCTTATATATGTTCTGATACTGTCAATAAACAAAACCAGCGAATAAAATCTTACTAAAGTTACAATTTGGCTGTCGTAATTCATAAAAGTAACTACAATATTTATAATTAGTATTGCTAATAGCCCTGTAATATTTCTTATTCCTGATTTGCTTGATAAAATTTCATCTGTGTTATCTATATCTCTACATGCAGATCTTAAAATAGGTTTTGACATACCTGGCAAAGTAAAAATTTGAAACAATTCAACAAATGCAATAATTGTTACAAATTGACCATATTGAGTAATTGAAAGAGACTTAGCGACAATACTAAATGCAATTAGCCTAAGAATCACTTTTAAAAATTGCCCTGAGGATAGATATGCAATATTGCTAATAAATCTATTCATGTTGATTGAATATCATAGGATGGCCTATAAATTATCTAAGTACCTTTTTTGTTGATTTATAACATAATTCATAGTTTTATCTGAGCATCCTAATTCTTTTAGAGTACTTTCAATTTTAATAAAATCTAGTTCAACTACATTCTCTAAAGGTCTCTTATCCATTATAACAATACCTTTTTTAAGCAAATCCTCGTCAAACTCGATATCAAATCTACTCATTAAATAATCCACAAACGATTCAGGTTTTGATACAACATGTTCAAAATTAAACATCATATTTCTTTTGGACCAATATGCTGCATTATTATTGTTTTCTTCAATAAGATTGATTAGTCGTTCTTCTTCTTTTTTATAAGTCTTGCTTTCTTTTAGATTGAACTTATCCCACTCAGTGGTGCCTAATTCTTTTATGTACTCCTGTTCATTATCATTTTTGGCGCCTTCGAATTGAGATAAAAGACTTTCTCTCTTAAAATATTTTGTGGCATCATATTTAAACATCCTTGACAAAGATATAGATCTCTTAACTCTATTGCTTGAAATCCAAGATGTAAAAAGGTAATAAGGGCTTCTGTAACAATATAATGGATTTGTTTTAATAGGATATTTCTCTTCAAAAATTTCATATATTTGTGGAGCCAAGTCCCATTGAAATATATTCCATATCTTTTTTTGATCATTATCGTTAATGAAATTCAAAAATTCATCATCTTTATCATATCTTGAATGTTTTTCATTTAAATCTTGATGAGGCATTAATTTTTGAAAACTATAATAGTCATCAGGTCTCAAATTTATATGTCTTCCAAGATATCCATACCAGGAATAACATAATAAATAATTAGCAGATAATCTACATAAAGAGTCTGAATCTATATCTCCAAAGTTAAAAGCATCAACATACCAATCTAAGTCAGGAGTATTAAAAGGCAATTGAAAGTTTTTTGCTGCAACAATAATTGGAATTATTGCTCCTTTGCCACTTCTAGAAGGGCCTAGTAAGCTCAATATATTTAACATTTATGTCTCCCTTATATAATTATAAAGCCATTAAGGTTGATATGATTTTTTCTTTACTTAGGCCAAATTTACTTATTAAAAAATCTTGATCTCCCACTTCACCACAAACTTTGGAATCAAGATATAAAGCTTTTATTGAAAGACCTAATTCCAACAAATAAGAACTTAGTCCTCCAGATTGAAGATGCTCCTCAATTACAACAATATTTTTAAAACCAGCTAGCTCTTCATAAACTTTTTTTCTTGTTGCCTCTCCCCAAAGTGGAAGAGTCCCAATTGACCAATTTCTTTGAGTTTCTTTTGAAGAGGAATAAATTTTAAATACATGATTTAATATAGATCCAGAGGTAAGCACTAAATTTTCAGAATTTTGATTATCAATCATATTAATAAAACCTGGCAAAAGATCAATTTTAGAAATATTTATATTTGGTTCTCCTGATTTATTAATTCTCAAATAGGATGGTTGTGGATTATTAACAAGAAAATCAATACATGAACTTGTTTCATAGGGATCTCCTGGAGCTGCTAAAAGCATATTTGGCATCGTTCTTACTAATGCAAAATCTTGAACTCCATGATGAGAATATCCAAGATTACCATATGCAAGTCCACCACCAACTGAAACAATTGTTACAGGCAAATTATGGTAATCGATATCATTTCTTATTTGCTCCGCACACCTATATAAAGGAAAATTAGCTATTGAATAAGCAAAAACGTGATACCCCTCAGAAGCCATTCCGGCTGCCATTCCAGCCATATTTTGTTCCGCAACACCTGCATTAATGAATCTATCAGGAAATTCTTCTGCAAATGGCTCAATAACTGAATATCCTAAATCACCTACAACCAGAGCAATTTTTTCATTACTTCTTGCATGGGATATAAGATCTTTTATGAATGTATTACGCATTTTCTAATTCTTTTATTGCTATCTGAAGTTCTTCATCATTTGGGCATTTATAATGCCAGGCTACTTGATTTTCCATATAACTCACTCCCTTGCCTTTTATGGTTTTGCAAACAATGATTGATGGTTTATTTTTTTCTTTTGCGGATAAATCTAAGGCAACTTTAATTTCATTATGATTATGTCCATCTACCTCATGCACACGCCAACCAAAAGAAATTAATTTGTCTTTTAATGGTTCAATATTTTGAGTTTCTTCAACTGTAGTAAGACTCTGTAAATTATTGTAATCAATTATTGCAATAAGATTATTTAACTTGTGATGTGCAGAAAACATTAGGGCCTCCCAATTACTACCCTCTTGCATTTCTCCATCACTCAATAAAACATATGTTCTCCAATTTTTACCACTAATTTTTGCAGCAAGTGCCTTGCCAACACCAAAGGGCAAACCATGACCAAGTGATCCTGTTGAGAATTCAACACCATTTACTTTATGACTAATGTGGTTCATTAAAATAGAACTATTTTGACCATATTCTTTAATCATTTTTTTGTTTATAACATTCATATTGGCTAGGATTGAATAAACTGCTACGCATCCATGTCCTTTGCTTAAAATAAATCTGTCTCTATTTTCTTGTTGAAGGTTTGAGGTATCAATATTCAAAATATCAGAATATAAGACTGCAAGAATATCTATTATGGATAACGCACTCCCAATATGCGCAGCTTTAGCTGTATGAACCATTTTAACGGCATCTATTCTTGATTTTTGAGCTAGTTTTGAAGAATTCATATAAAGCTGTGAATTATTTTTTCATGTTTATTATACGATTATTCAAAAGATTATAGTTTTTAAAAACACATTTCATAAATAATTTTAAATTGAATCCCAACCTAGAGTTAAAAAATTATTAGATACATGACCAACTGGCTTAGGAAGTTTGTCTTTCATATCAAAGAAATTGTTAGAATCTAATAAAATAAATCCAGGCATCCTTATGTATAAAAATCTACTAGTGATTGCCGTATTCGGACCTGAAAAATTTACAAGCTCTAGGGTATTATTACTGTTTTCATAGACTGCTCCTTTTAAAAGCTTACAAGCTATTACAGAATTATATTTATGTATATATTTACTATATATAGCTATATCAATCATAGCATCTGTCCATATGTGCTTTACAGGATTTACTATTAGCATATCTGTGAAATTACTAAGAGCATGTTTTAAATTTGAGCAGTTTTGAAGACTTTTTAGTAAAGATTGGTTTGTTGATGTTCTTTTAACAAAAGAAATTTTTTCATAACCTTCTAGCTTAAGTTTTTTTGTAATATCTGTTTCGCAGGAAATAAATACTTTATCGATAGATTGTGAATTTTCAAGATATTCTAATTGAGAGATTAAATTTGGGTAAAAATTAGAATTACTTTTTACCTCATATTGTTCTAAATCTTCCTCAAGATATCCGATTATTGCACATGACATAATTTTTATATTCTTAGAATCAAATACACTTTTATATGCCATCTTCCTATTTAGAAATAATTTATCTTCATCATTAGATAAATTATTTTTATGTCTTCTATATTGAAAAACTAAATCAGATATTGTCCTGCAAGACCATTCTGATTTAATGCATAACCAGGTATATAGTCCATCTTGAGCATTAATTTTGTTAGACTTAAATTTGATGCCTTTTAAAGCAGCTGTTCTAAAAAGAGTACACGCACCATGAAAAGCTTCAATTGCTTCACCATTATCTAAAATCATTTTATTCAATGCATTAGATTTTTCATCTATCTCAATCCAACTTCCTGAAATTGAGCCTATTTTTTTATTACTATTTATGTGCTTCTTTAATGTCTCAATTGCTCCAGATCGAAGAGAATCATCAGCATCTAATCTAATTATAAAGTCATACTTATCTAGGAAATTTGAATATACCCAATCAATAATATCTGTAAGAATCATTTTTTTTCTAAATAGTTTGACATTAAATTTATCAGCATATTTCTGAAGAATAATTTTTGATTTATCTCTAGATCCAGAGTCTATTAAAATTACATCTGTTTTGGGGTCAAGTTGAGAAAATAGACTATCCAATGATTGTTTTAGATATTTTTCGTGATTGTGTGCAACAACGTAGAGTAAAGTATCTTTCTTTATCATTATTAAACTCAATTAATCAAAATCTAAGCAGAATTTTGATTTAATTTTTTATTAGAATATTTTAAAGCAATGGTTTGTATAATGATACTTATTGACCAGGCAGTTAAATTAAAAAAGCCTGACTGAATACAAATATATGTAACTGACAACATAAGTATAGTTAAAACACATATTCGAGCATTTTTATCCATTATTTTTGAGCATTCATTAACAATCTTTGCAAAATAAATAAATATAAAAGGCATAATAAATATAGATAAAATGCCATATTCAGCAATTATTGCTGTAATGCCGGTTCCACCAAATAAATTTTCTGTTTCGATTATATATGGTGAAATCCCTAGCATTCCTAAACCAATTGGCATCATAAAAGGATTATCTAATATATGTTGCATGGCTAATGCCCATGGATATAATCTTACGTACAATGAAGACCCCTCAAGAGAGAATTCAGTTGATTGACGAACAGCAATAATATCTAAGAAAGAAAAATAATCTAAAAAAATACCTATCAATGGAGTTAATATAATTACTGAAGCAAGCATTAATTTTGTAATAAACAACATTTTAAGCCTTGTTAAAAGGATGGATAAAATTGCTATTCCAACAAACGGATAAAAAGCGTTTGTTCTGGCACTGAAATATAAAAAGATTAGTACTATAACAAAATTAATATAGGAAAATTTTTTAAAATATGAATAGATAAAAAAACAAATTAAAATGACATAAGTATAATTAACAAGCTCAAAATGGAAACCAGCAAATCTTGTTTGGCCATCATAGAATACAAATTCTGGTATAGGGTTTAAGAAATATAGAAATACGCTTGCAAAGAGTGAAATGACTACAATAATAGTAAAAAACTTCATTAGCTGCTCTGCTTGCATAAGACTTATTCTTTCAGCAATTACAACAATTAAATATATAAATAACAATTTTGGTATGGAAAATTGCAATAAAACAATCAAACCATCTGAAAAATTAACTGTTCCAGCAAAAATTGATATTAAATCAAAAATAATTCCAATAAATATTATTAACAAAAGAATTTTATTATTTTGTCTGAGTGGTACATATAGTTTTTTTTCTAAAACTAGCCAAGCTATGAATAGTGGTAAAATAACTAATGTAATCAAAAGACTTCCTGTATCCTCACCAAAATTAAATAATTGAGGAAAGTTTCCAAACGGTAACATTAATAAAAAAAGAAGAAGGAAATTTTTTATCTTAAATTTCATTTAATCTTCCATATAAATCTGGTAAGAAAAGAAGATTGAAATACTAAAGCTTTTAAAAAAAATCTTGGTGAAAATATTAATTTTAAGAGGTGTATACTTTTTCCTGATAAAAGCACTTCTGCATATTTTCTAATAATAGGTTTGGGTGAAGAAAACTCAAAAGGATGTCTGTTGCTCTCCAAATAATCAAAATATTCAATAAATCTATTTGCCATTTTAATTTTTTTATCATTGTTAAAATTATCTAAAGAACCATAAAATTGATTTGAATGCTGCCTATAAATATAGATTGAATCTTCGTAATACTCTATGTCATCAGATTCTGCAGCAATTAAATTAATCCATAAGTCCTCAAAAGGAAGATTTTCAGGTATTGGAAAATATTTAGTTAGGAATAATCTGTCAAAGATAAACATAGCTTTTGGTATTGATCTAAAGTTTGTTTGAATTTCATTTGAATTTGTAATCCAATCTCCAATCTTAATGTACTTAATTTTATTTTTATTAAGAGAATTATAATCATGATATAAGCACTGAAATTTTGATGGAAGATTTTCAAGATTGCCTTCGATTAAATCATCGCCATCAATGAATTTTATATATGCATTCTTTGCCATAGAAACAGCTAAGTTTGTTCCTGCAACCTTACCTTTTAATTTATTACGAATTACTTTGAATCTTGAATCCTCGTCAGCATATTTTTGTAAAATTTTATATGTAGCATCTTTAGAATTATCATCAACAAATATAAATTCACAATGATCTGCACCTTCTGTTCTATCTAGAATAGATTGTATTAATTTTTGGATATACCTTTCTTCATTCTTAACAACGCAACAAAAACTCAAATTATTTAGATTCATAAAGAATCTAAAGAGATTACATTTACATCAGTTTCAAGAGAGGTGTTAAATTTTGTATAGACAACCTCAACTTTTTTAAGCATATCTTCAAGATTATCTTCAATAATAAAATCTGATCCGAGAACGTAATTCAATTCCTTTCTTGAGACACTATTGTCATATATGTATATATTTTTATTCTTAATTCTTTTGATCAACTTAATCATATAGCTATTTCTAATATCTCCCGAACCTTTTTTAAATTCGAGACCATAAAAACCAATGCTTTTATATTTTAGTTCTTCAATTTTGTTTATTATTAAATCAATTTGTCTTTCATTACTAATATCTATTTGATTTATTATTGAAGATTTTTTTATATCAACGTCTAATAGATTTGATAGGGCAACAGTATCTTTTTTCAAACATGGTCCGCTATATGGTTCCCCAGGCGAAAGGTATTTTGGAGATATGTTAAGCTTTGTATCAGTGCAGAATATATGCATAACGTTTTGAATATCTATCATGCTTGAGTGTTTTAGATATTTAAGCTCATTTGCAAATGTTACCTTTAAGGCATGAAATGCATTACTGGCAATTTTGATTGTAATGGCCTCAGCCAAATTACATGAATTAATTTGTTTAAAATTTTTCGAGACTGCTTTAAAAAATTCTGTTTCTTGAACATTCCTGTTGCCTGCTAAAATTGTAAATGCAGGATCAAAGAAGTCTCCCCAACAGTTGCCCTCTCGCATAAATTCAGGGAATAAGAAAAAATTATTACCTGTTTTGTTTACTGAACTCTCTAGATTTAGTACTGCTTCTACATTATCTGTAGTTGACCTTAACCAAATGTTTGTATCTTTTCTTTTTTCACAAATCTCATTTATCGCATTCTCAACTACTGATAAATTAAGTCGACCATCCATTAACGGTGTTTCTACACACACTAAAAAATCTTTATAACTATCATCTAAATCTGAAATATTTTCAATAAAGTTTAGTTTTTTATTCTCATTAAATTTTTTTTGTAGTTCGGTATCAAAAAAAGGTATCTTACCTTTTTTAAAGCCATTTAACTTTTCAATATTTTTTTCAATTCCTGTAACTTCAAACCCTAATTTAGAAAAACCTAACATTGATGTAGTTCCAACAAAGCCTAGTCCAAGCACAGCTAATTTCATATTTTTTCCTTAAAGAGAATCTTTGAAACTAAAATATCTTGTTCTTTCATCTTTTGAATTTCATTATCTCTAATCTCCTCATCATTAATTATTCTAGAAATATGTTCCCAAGTAGACTTAAACCCTTTATCGAAAATAGATAAAAGGATTTTTCTTTTATCGTCAGTGATAAGCTCTGTCTTTTTAAAATCAGTAATTTCTATAGTTTGTTTACCAAAACTAAGCCTTATACTTTCCTTGATTCCATCTGAGGAGCCCATGGTGCTATATCTTATGAATGCAGAAGAACCATTTTCAAAAGATATTAATATATTAGAGTTTTCTTTGTTTTGTGTATCAGCTTTAAAATCATTGTCTGCATATGAAATTGAGTACGGTTTTCCAAGAAGAAATAGAGAAAGATCTACGTGGTGGCACATTTCACCAATTAGTCTCCCTCCTTCGCTATAAATTTTGTCATTAATATCTTTCTTAGCAACATAAAAGTTGCAATCTAAGTGAACAGGACCATTATTATTCTCGATATTTTTTTTCATGATATCTACATGCTTTGAATATCTTCTATTCATAAAGCAAAAGAAATTCGACTTTTTCTTTTTATCATATTGAATAATTGAATGAAGTTCTTTGCTGTTAACACATAAAGGTTTATCTACAACCACTAATTTATCTTTTGATAAAAAATCTAAAAGATTGTTTGCATGAGAGGCATGATTGGAGGAAATTACGATAGTTCCATTTTGAGGATGATCCAAGTCATTTTTCTTTAATATTTTTAGTTTTGTATTATGTAAAGGAGATCGATTGTATACGCCAGCTAAATTAATTCCTTCTATACTGCCTATATTTGGTATGTGCGATTCCTTTGCAAACTCAGAATAACCAAATATTGATATATTATTGTAATTAATATTATTTTTAGAAATCTTATAAGGTTTGATTTCTTCTTTTGATTTCTCTATATGAGATTTTTCAATATTTTGCCAATCTAAAATTACACTATAGCTTTTATTATTTTCAAGCGATTTTATTAGTGATTCTTCTGATGAATCATTAATTAAATGAGTATCTATAAAATCTGTTGAAATTTTCTTTGACTCTAATAAGTAAATATATCTTCTTGCAATAGATCTTATATCCCATACATTAGATATTTTTGGGAAATCTTTACTTAAGATTTCATAATTGTGTATTCCTCTTCCAGGTCCATAGCTATGAGGTGAAATAAAGTTTAATTGTTTAGAATAAAAAACATCTCTTGGACAATTTAAATCAGCTGCTCCTAACATTGAAATAGTTGCATTAAATTTTGCAGCATCTCCAAGGGCATTCCACATATCATTATCCATTTTTGGTATTGCAATAAAAATATGATCAAACTTGTTTGAAATTGATGAATTCATAAATTGATCAACATTAAAACATGAAGAAGCGCCATGTATTTTTGACTGTTCAAATTTCCAATCATCTATATCAATACTTGTAACGTTAGTAGTTGAAATATTTAAAAATTGGATCAAGAATTGGCCCAATAAACCGCAACCAATTACCAGAGTATTTGAACCAATAATTGGGTTAGCAAGAATAACGCTATTAAGGGCTATACATCCAATTGCAACAGTGCTTGCATCTAATGGATTAACTTTATTTCCTATTTTTACACAAAGTCCTTCTGGCACAATAGAGTATTGAGAGTGATTTGCCGACGAACCGAGAGAAACAACTCTGTCTCCTACATCGAAGTTTTCGACATTATTTCCTTTTGAAATAATTACACCTGAAGACGAATATCCTAAACTTATTGATGATGTTTGTTGATTTTGAAGCTTCTTAAATAAAGTTGAGAAATCTTTTTTAGAGATAAGTTCTATAATTTTACTATGATTATCAATTATTTTTTTTGATATAGACTTTTGATGATTTTTCACAGTACTTGATTCTGTTCCTTTAGAATAGCAACTTCCAATAGTTTCGATTAAAAGATCATTTTCTCCAATTCCAGGAATTGAATGCTCTGCTAACTTAATGCCAGAAGATTTAGAAATTAATTTAAGCATTTTATTTCCCATTTTAATTTGTAATTAACTAATTTTTTAAAGTTCATTATCAATAAATATGCATTAGTTGGCTCCGAATAGTTTTTAGCAATTAGAGATGGTTCAATATTATAGTTGAATAAATCATTACAAGATATTTTGATAATCAAATTGTTAAAAATAAGGGATATTATATTTTTTTGATCGTCCTTGATCATAGGTTCTGATGTAAAAAATATATGAATCTTCGCATCATCTTTGTAATTAAATTCATCAACAATACTAAAAGAATCTAAAAAAAATTTTCTAGTTGCGGTACCTACAGAGTTTTCTTTTTTCAATATAATTGAATTGTCTGAAATTGTGCTCTTATTTTTATTATGAAATAACTTTTCAAAATTTCTAATTAAAGTCATTGATTTTGAATCTTCTATAGACAAAGCATTGTGAAAAGAGGATGTATCAAATCTCTTTTTTGAGCTTGAATAACTCAATGTGCCAGGATCTACAATAATTGGCTGATTGTCAGTATACAAATTAAAATGTCCATAATCATCATGGTAATGACCTAGAGTTCCATAGTTATAAACTTTTCTCATATTAATGATAATTTTTAAATCATTCTGCTTCATTAATGCAATGTTGTCTTTTAAATCATATTTATGTCCTGAAGTAGTGTTTGAAGCATAATTTATAAAATCTTCATCTAAATCTAGAAATGGAAGAATAATGGTTCCATCCTTATCTCCAAAATTAATATTTTTTAAATCTAATTCCATGTCTTCTGCTGAGCAAACTGCTTTAAAAATAAAATTATATTTTTTGATATCAGTTTCTTTTCTGATTAAAAATAATATTTTCAAAACTGCATTTGCTACAGAATATGAATAAAATGAAGATCCCTCTTTTAAATAACCATCATCAGAAAATTTAAGATTTATGTATTTTAAATATTTATCTAGTTTATTATTAAGCTGTATTTTTTTTTGATAAAAATATAAAAGTTGAAAAAAAAGACAAAATATAAAGTGATTATTGCTTTCATCTCTAAAAATAATTCCACTTCTTTTAATATACATATCTGGCGCAAGATAATTTAAATAATGAGTTCTCTTAATATGTTTCTTTATAAAAAGGGTCTCTTTTTTTGAGAACTTACTAATATTATTTTGAAAAAAAATAATGATATTTGATGCTCTAATTGAGCATTCCATCATATTTTCAAAGATGATTAAATTAAAGTTCTTAAGTTGATCCATCCAAGTTATAAGATCTTTTAACCTGTTTTCAAACGGAATTTTGTTATCATTTATAAAATCAAGTCTGTGAAACTCCCATAGTAATCTTTTATCTCCATCCTCTTTATAATTACTGAAGGCCTTTTTTAATTTTTGTATAAAAAGGTTTTGAGCTGGCTTCTCTTTTAGAGGAGTAGATTTGTAATAATGCAGTGTGTATGTAAATTTTATGAAGTGTGGCCTTAAATCAAGCTTAAATATTTTTCTAAAAAAAATATGAAATAAAAAAACTACTTTGTATGTAAACATTTTTTAAAATTTTCAATATCGGTATTAATATTACTAATTAATTCTAATAACAACTTCTCATTGAAACTAGCTTGATTTTTAAGTAGATCTTTAATTTTTTTAATTATTGAGCTTGAATCTGGTTTTGCATAAAAACATAAGTTTCCATAAAATTCTTCGTTTTCTTTACTTTCATTAATTATACAAACTTTATGATTAAGCAATGCTTCTCGAGGCGCGAAGAGTAAATTATATTTTCTAGATGTCATTGCTACTATAATCTTAGATTCTCGTAATAAATCGAAATAATCACTCTTATTAAGGAATCCAGAAAAAAAACTGCTAGTTTTATCAAGATTAAATTTAAGCTTTTCTTTGTCTCCAGTTATTAAAACTTTATAACCACTACTTTTAAGATCAGTCGCAACCTTGATGTATTCTTGAATTGGTTCGTCTTTATTCATACTTGATATTATTAAAACATCATTATCTAACTTCCGATTTTTAATAGTATTTTTATCTGGTTTATTCTCTGGAAATGGTGAGGGACAATATGAAGAATTTTTGATAACTTTTAACGAAGCCTTATTATGAACTATTGTTTTAAATCTAAAAAGATATTTGAAAAAATATACTAATGATAATTTTACAAAGGTTTTAATGCTATAAAAATTCAAATTTATATAAGAATTCACATGACAATCTAGATATGTCTTGAATCTTTTAAGGTAAAAAATATTAACAAAGGCAAGACAAAAAATTGGCACAAAGTTCCCATCATATTCAATAATAATTAGCGCTTTTTTATTAAACGATTTAAAAAAATTAACTAGTCTGAAAATAACTTTTAAAGAGAGGCTATTATAGACATTTGTATCTATAGGTATTTTTTTTGAGTTAATACCAAGGTGATTTGGTAAAGCGTTTGATCTTGGGCTCTGATGAAGAAGCAGATAGAAGGTATTTTGTTTCAGAAAATCTTGTTCCCTCGTTATATTTCCATTCATATAAATATTTATATTAGAACTTAAATATCTTTATCAAATTCTCCATGTTCTTCAACTTGCTCTAATATCCATGGATAAGTTTTTTTTATGCCATCTTCCAATGATTCTGAAACCTTCCATCCCATCTTCTCGTGATATAAAGTATTTTCTGAATTTCTTCCTCTTACACCTGTAGGCCCAGGTATATTTTTGATATTTATCTTTTTATTGGAAATATTAATTACCATCTTTGCTAAGTCATTAATGGAAATCATTTCATCTGAGCCTATATTAACTGGACCAGAAAAGTTAGATCTCATCAATCTTATAGTTGCCTCAACACATTCATCAATATACAAAAAGGATCTTGTTTGTATACCATCGCCCCAAATTTCAATTTCACCATTATTTTCTGCAGAAGCAACTTTTCTACATATAGCAGCTGGAGCTTTTTCCCTCCCATTATTCCATGACCCCTCAGGACCAAAAATATTATGATATCTTGCTATTCTAACTTCAATTCCTTTATTTCTAGCAACAGTTAAATATAGCCTTTCACTAAATAATTTTTCCCAACCATATTCACTATCAGGTGCTGCTGGATATGCAGAGTCTTCTGTACATTCAGGATTATCTGGATCTAGTTGATTATATTCCGGATATATACATGCAGATGAAGAGTAAAAGATTCTTGAAATTTCTTTTTTTCTACATTCTTCAATAATATTTAAATTAATTTGGGCAGAGTTATGCATGATGTCATAATCATTTTCACCCACAAAAATGAAACCAGCTCCACCCATGTCTGCTGCTAATTGATAAACTTCATCAAACTTTTGATCAACAGCTTTTGAACAAACATTTGGATCTCTTAAATCTCCAATTATAAAATCATCTGCTTGAGTTTCTGCATATGGGGGATATTTGAGATCAACTCCTTTAACCCAACAACCTTCAGATTTTAATCTGTTTACTAAATGAGCGCCGATAAAACCTCCAGCGCCTAGTACTAAAACTTTTTTCATATGAGCTCCCCAAATATGTGCAAATTATAACCGTTCATCTACTTCAGGTATATTAAAAGAACTTGTTACATCATATATTGCGCAATTTTGTTTACAGAGTTTTTTCAATTTTTTAATTCCCATATCTAAAAATTCTTTATGTTTTACTGCAAAAATAAGACCGTCATATTGATTTGGTTTTAAGTTTTCGATTAAATTTATATTCCTTAGTTCAAGTAAAGACTTATCAACATTAGGATCATAGACATCTATCGATATCCCCGATAATTCAAGTTCATTTATTACATCAAACACTTTTGAATTTCTTATATCTGGACAATTCTCTTTAAATGTTAGGCCCATTATTAAAACTTTTGAATTTTTTACTTCAATAGATTTATCTATCATGATTTTAACTAATTTTGCTGCTACAAATGCAGCCATTTTATTGTTTAGCTTTCTTCCAGCTAAAACTATTTCTGGTAGATAGCCTTCTTTTTGAGCCTTATAACTAAGATAATAAGGATCTACTCCTATGCAATGACCGCCAACTAAACCTGGTTTAAATGGCAAAAAATTCCATTTAGTTCCTGCTGCACTTAATACTTCGCTTGTATCAATACCCAAAATATCAAAGATTAATGCTAACTCATTCATTAAAGCAATATTAATATCTCTTTGAGTGTTCTCTATAACTTTAGCAGCTTCTGCTACTTTTATAGAACTTGCCATGTAAACTCCAGCTGTAATAATTTTTGAATAAAGTTCATATATTATTTTTGCTGATTCTTCAGTCGAACCAGAAGTTATTTTCTTAATGTTTGGCAGTCTATGTTCTTTGTCTCCTGGATTTATTCTTTCAGGACTGTATCCAACATAAAAATCTTTATTAAATTTTAATTTAGATTCTTTTTCTAATATTGGGATGCATATTTCTTCGGTAGCACCTGGATAAACAGTGGATTCATATATAACTATATTATTGTTTTTTAGGATAGAGCCGACATTTTTGCTTGCGAGTTCAAGATATTTCATATCTGGCTCATTAAATTCATCTACTGGAGTGGGAACAGTTATGATAAATATATTACAGTCATGTATTTCAGAAAGATTGGTGAAAAAACTTATATTTTCTTGATTATCTTTTAATGTCTTAGGTTCTATCTCTCCGGTAGAGTCAAAAAAATTTTTCAACTCATTGACTCTTTTTGAAGATAAATCGAATCCAACGACTTCAAATTTTTTTGAGAATTCAATTGCCAACGGCAGTCCTACGTATCCCAAGCCAATTATGCAAATCTTATATTTTTTACTTTCAAACATTTTTTACTATTTATCTAAATTAATTCTATAGTATTTAAGATACCAATCTATAAATTCATTTATTCCGTCTTTAACTGAATATTTTGGTTTGTATCCAAGAGCATTCGACAAATCATCAATATTGGCATAAGTGGAAGGCACATCACCAGGTTGAATTTCTGTAAGATTTTTATTAATTTTTTTTCCTAACTTAATTTCTATTTGATTAATAAAGTCCAAAAGCCTGACAGGATTATTATTACCTATATTATAAATTTTATGAGGAGCAGAAGATGATGAAGATAATGGATTTAATCCAGACCAATCTTTGTTTTCATTTGCAGGATTTTCTATTACTAATTTTATTCCTTCAACAATATCATCAATATATGTAAAATCTCTAGACATTTCACCATAGTTATAAACATCTATAGGCTTATCTTCAATTGCAGCTTTAGTGAATAAAAATAAAGCCATATCAGGTCTACCCCAAGGGCCATACACAGTAAAAAATCTTAATCCAGTAGAAGGAATTTTATAAAGATGTGAATAGGAATGGGCCATGATTTCGTTAGATTTTTTAGATGCTGCATATAAACTCATGGGATGATCTGTAACACCATCAGTTGAAAATGGAGAATCTTCATTCAATCCATAAACAGAAGAACTTGATGCGTAGCTTAAATTACAAATTTCATAATTTTTGCAAGCTTCTAAAATATTAAAGAAACCAATTATGTTTGAATTTATATATTCTCTTGGTTTCTCTAGCGAGTATCGTACTCCAGCTTGAGCTGCCAAATTACATACAGCATCAAATTTTGAATCATCGAAAAGTTTATTTAGAGAAGTATCATCTGCTAGATCCATCTGTATAAATTTATAATTATTAAATTTATTTGACTTTGATAAAGTATTTGTAATGCAGTCATTTCGACTTATGCCTACTTCATTCAATCTATCATATTTGATATTTACGTCATAATAGTTATTAATTACATCAAGTCCAATTACATCATGCCCATCGGCAATAAGAGAATTAACCAGGTGATAACCTATGAAACCCGCTGAACCAGTTACAAGAATCTTCATTTCAAATATTTACGTAGAAGTTTTTCTATTGATATTGTAATTAAAATACAAGAATCTAGAAAAACATATCAAAAGAAACCCAAAAATTGTTGAAACAATACAGATTAATGATCTGTGTGGAGCATATTTCTTTTCAGGTATTCTTGGTGAGTCAACAATTGAAAAAACAAAGTCATCAGATATGTCTGAAATCATTAATGTTTGAATTTGTTTTTCAATTAATTTCGCAATTACTTTTTTTAGTTCAGATTCTGACGTTAAAGAAAGTTGCTTGTTTAAATAATTTAAAGAATCGGTGGCTTCTTTCAGTTCAATTTTTTTAATAGTTTCATTTAATCTTACAAAAATTAAATCAAGCCAGCTTTTTGCAATAACTGGTGATAGATGAATTGCTGAGATCTTAATTAAACCACTCTCTATATCTTTTGTAATTTCAATATTGCTTAAAAATAACTTGTGTGTTTCATCAAAAGATAACTCTGATACAGCATCTGGATAAAGAGTATTTGTTTTAGAATTATAGATTTCTTCATTATATGAAACTTGGGATGTTTTTTTGTCGTAACCATTTATCCCAACTAATTCGGCAAGAAAATTATCGTCAGCTATAAGAGACTCAAAAAAATCTCTAGTTTTTAAAACCTCTAATGCTTTTGTAGATCTGTCAATTGAAGTCCCAGACAATCCAATACCAGTAAATGTAGCCAAAGCTCCCATTTGGGGTTGAATGGTAGTATTTTCATCATCAACTTTTTGTAGCAACATTGATGATTTATATAAGTCATCCATAAACAAAGTTGTGACTACTGAACCAGCTCCAACAACGAGTGTTAATAGAATGATTGTGATCCTAAACTTCCACAAATCAGACAAAACTTCAGCAATATCGATGTAGCTGTCCAATCCTGATGTGTTGTTGCTATAGTTCAAATTTCTCACCCCTGGCTATTCAAAATTCTAATCATACCGAATAATGTTATTAGAAATGATTATATGTCTCAATAAATGAATGATTCTACTCCAATATCGATAAAGTAACTATATTTAATTAGATATGATGTTGCTATATGAATTAATCTGATCTATTGAAAATATTTTCATATTTGTCTTTTTTACATATTCATCATTCCAATTAACGATGAGTTTTAATGATTCATCAATTGACAATTGTGGCTTCCAATTTAACTTTTTTTTAGCTTTATCAATATTTAATGACAATAACTTTGCTTCATGAAGTTTATTACTTTCTGACTCATCCCATTTAATTTTACCTTCAAGTAAATTATTAAGCTTCTTAACTATTGAAATAACTGAATATACATCATCATCAGGACCAAAATTCCAGGCTTCAGAAAAATTTGCTCCATCAATATATAGTTTTTCAGCTAAAATTAAATAACCATATAAAGGTTCAAGAACGTGTTGCCATGGTCTTGTAGAATTAGGATTTCTAATTTTAAGAGTTTCTTTGTCGTTATTTATACTTCTAAAAATGTCTGGTATGAGTCTGTCTTTTGCCCAGTCTCCACCTCCAATAACATTACCTGCTCTAACCGATGCCAATCCTACATTGTGTTCTTTATATGTATCTGTATTAAAAAAAGACTCCCTAAATGATGCTGTAGCTAATTCAGCGCAGCCTTTACTACTGCTATATGGATCATATCCACCCATTGGATCATTTTCCTTATAGCTTTTTGTTGTTTCTATATTTTTATAACACTTATCAGTTGTAATATTTACAATAGATCTAACAGATTTAATCTTTGAACAAATATCTAATAAATTTACTGTTCCCATTACATTTGTAGAATATGTATCAATAGGATTTTCATATGAGTATCTTACAAGTGGTTGTGCAGCTAAATGAAACACGATTTCAGGTTTGAAATTCTTGAAAGCTTCTAAAAGAAAATTATAGTTACGCACATCACCAAATGTTGATTCCATGCCACTTCCAACATCAGAGATTTGATAGAAATTTTCAGGTAAATCTGGTTCCAAGGAATATCCAAAGACATCTGCATCTAGTGATTGAAGCCACAAAGACAGCCACCCACCTTTAAAACCAGTATGTCCTGTGACAAACACCTTCTTTTTTTTCCAAAAGCTAGTATTTATTCCCATGACTTCCATGGAGCAGCATCAGTGCTCCAAAGATTTTCAAGATAGTTCTTGTCCCTTAAAGTATCCATAGGATACCAAAAACCACCATGAGAATAAGACATTAACTCACCCTCTTTAGCAAGTTCTTCTAGTGGTAATTGCTCCCAAACAGTAGAATCATCCTTGATGTAATTTAAAACACTTGGAGATAAAACAAAAAATCCTGCATTAATTTTATTATCATCACCCTTTGGTTTCTCAATAAACCTAGTTACAGAGTTTTTATCATTTATTTCTAGAACACCAAATCTTCCAGTAGGATTAACTGAAGTTAGTGTTGCTTTTTTATTATGCGATTTATGAAAATTTACTAATTCTGTAATATTGATATCTGATAGACCGTCTCCATATGTAAAGCAAAATGAATCTTCTTGATCAATATATGAACTTACTCTCTTCAATCTTCCGCCAGTCATGGTATTTTGTCCAGTATCTACTAAAGTGACTTTCCATGGTTCTGCATGCTCTAGATGGACTTTCATTGAGTTATTTTTTATGTCAAAGGTTACATCAGATCTGTGTAGAAAGTAGTTTGCGAAATATTCCTTTATTACATAACCTTTGTAACCACAACATATAATAAAATCATTTACTCCATGAAATGAATATGATTTCATGATGTGCCAAAGAACTGGCATGCCACCAATTTCAACCATAGGCTTTGGTTTATGAGAAGTCTCTTCAGATAATCTAGTTCCTAATCCACCTGCTAAAATAACTGCTTTCATAATAAAATTAACATGCTAAGTGTACATTATACTTAATACATAAATTAATCACGAAAATTGTTTTATAAAAGTGTCTATAGTTTCATGAAGTCTATCAAACATCTCTTTGGTTAGCCCATGGTGGAGTGGAAGTAAAACACCATCTCTCATAACTTTATCAGAATTTGGATATGAAGACTCATCGCCATGCCTTTTTTCAATATTTTTTACCATTGGTTGTCTTAAAATGTTGCCTGTAAAAACTACACGAGTTTGAATATTCCTCTCCTCCAAAAAGATTTGGAACTCTCTTCTGGAAAAAGGAGCATCATCATTAATTAGTATTGGAAATGCAAGCCAGGCAGTATTTGAGCCATGAGTTTCTTCAGGATTAATAAAAAAATTTGAGTAATTTTTAAAAAAACTACATTGTTTTTTAAAATTTTCTTGCCTTGTTTTTATATTTGCTTGAAGCTTCTCAAGCTGAGCTAATCCAAAAGCAGCACCTAACTCATTTCCTTCTAAATTGTATCCAACTGTTTCAAATACAAATTTTGCATCATAATCAATACCGTCTAATTTAATATTAAATCTATTTTCTATAGATTCGCTATTTTCATCAAATAAAGATGAGCTTCTTCCCCATGATCTTAAAAGCTTTGCTCGTTCCATTACATTCTTATCGTTAATAGCAAGTGCTCCTCCATTGCCTGCGCAATTGATTATGTGAGATCCATAAAAACTAGTAATTGACATATCAGAAAAGGATCCTGAAGATAATCCATTTATTGTTGCACCCAAAGTATCAGCTGAATCTTCAATAACAACTAAATTATGTTTGTCTGCAATTTCTCTTATGTGAGGCCAATTACATAAATTTCCCATTAAATTTGGAGCTAAAATAGCTACAGTTTTTTCAGAAATTTTAGATTCTATTAAATTAGTATCAATACAATATGATAATGGCTCAACATCAACAAAAACGGGAATTAAGTTGTTTTTTACAATACAACCTACGGAAGTTGAAAAAGTAAGAGCTGGTGTTATGACTTCTGATCCTGCAGGAAAATCAAATGCTTCGACACCTATGTATAATGCTGAAGAGCCAGAATTTACATACAAACAATGTTCTTTTGAGAACAACTCTGCAATCTTACCTTCAAATTTTCTAGAATAATTACCCATTTGAGTCGACTCGGATAAACATTTTACAACCGCATCTACCTCTTCTTGACCATATACAGTTTTTGCATAAGATATTTGTTCATTTTTCATTATGTTTTTCCTTGATATGCAAATATGAGTATTTACTCAAATTTATAAATTTAAATGGTACCCGGAGCCGGACTTGAACCGGCACGCTATTGCTAGCGAGGGATTTTAAGTCCCTTGTGTCTACCAATTCCACCACCCGGGCTATACATATGCGATATTTTACAAGTAAATTTAAAATAAATCACAAAATTAAGTTCGTGGAGGCTGAAGCCGGAATCGAACCGGCGTAAACGGCTTTGCAGGCCGCTGCATAACCACTCTGCCATCCAGCCAATTAAGTGGTATTGTATAGGTGTTAAGAAAGAATGTGTAAATAAATCTATTTATTTGAGGAAAAGTCAACATTCTGGTCAATTTCTCTTTTGGTAGCTGATTCATATGAGTTTCTAATTGAATTATTTAGTTCAATTACTTTTTTTAGAATCTGCAAAGGACTATTTTTAGACTCAGAGTATTTAAAGAGTGCTTGAGTGTCCTTAGGAAAACATGCTCCTCCAAAACCAAATCTTCCATCAGGACCAGGAACTTGCATGTGCGAACTGCCCATCCTTTTATCAAGAGCAATAGCTTTTATAAAGTTCTCCCATGTTTCATCTGTGCCTGACTGGCAATATAAATCGTAAAGTTCATTAAAAAACATAACTTTTGATGCTAAAAAACAATTGATTGTATATTTTATTAATGAAGCTGCAATTAAATCAGTTTTGAAATGACTGCTTGTAATGCATTTAGTATGGTTTTTATAAAATTCTGAAGTTTTATTTATATTGTGATTTTTACCTCCAAATATAATAAATTCTGCATTTATAAAATCTTTTGAAGCATGCCTCTCAGTCAAAAATTCAGGATTGTAGACAATATTTGGAATTAAAGTTTCAATATATTCAATATGTGAAGGAAGAACGGTGCTCTTCAAAACAACTTGTGAATCAAAATTTAAATTGTTTATCTGTTCAATTACATTTTTTAAAATTTCTAGGTCTTGATCGCCATTTTTAATCATTGGTGTTGGAACACAAATAAAGATAAATTTTGGTTCAAAACTCTCAAGATCAGGAATTTTATTGTTATAAATAGGATCAATAATCATTTTGTCAACGTTATTATTAAGACCATCATCTAAAGCCTTTCCAACAAACCCATGACCAATAATAGAAACCTTCATCTTACCTCTGTTTGAGCACATTTATTGTGTAATCATAGCCAGTTAAAAGAGTGATTAAAACAGAAACTATTAAAAACAGATCAGCAAATATAATTAATATCATAATATTGGTTGCGAGAGCCGTTAAGTATAAAAAAATTGTAAATAACTGGACCGAGGTTTTGACTTTAGCAAGAAAAGTTACTTTGGTTGCATTTGAAATATTTTTTCTAGCACTAAAATCTCTCAAAGCACTTACCCATATTTCTCTAGAAATTATTAAAGCAGTGCAAAAAGCCAATAAAAAACTTGATAAAGTCACACTAAGGGTTACAAGAAGAAATACAACCAATATCTTATCTGCAATTGGATCTAATATCTCACCTATTTCCGATGATGCATCAAATTTTCTTGCAAAATAACCATCAAAATAATCACTTATACCAGCAAATAAGAATAGTATTAAAGCAAAAATATAACCTTCTTCAGTAATAAGAATTAATGAAATTGCAACGGCAAGTAAAATCCTCATTAATGTCAGAAAATTTATAAGACTAGTTATCATTTAATTCTTTTTTTATGTTTATCGATATTTTCTCATTTATGCCATCAACAGTCATCAAATCATTAATGGTAGCCGATCTTATTTTCTCAATATTCTTAAATCTTTTAAGAAGCCTATGCTTTAATATATTTCCAATACCCTTAATATTATCTAATTCAGATTTTGTGATTTTGCTTCTTTTCTTTTTTCTCTGAGCTTGGAGTGCAAATCTATGAGATTCATCTCGTATTTCTTGCAATAGCAAAAATGCCTTCGAATTTTTGTCTAACTCAAGCACTCCATTATCTCCAATGATAGTTTCAGTAGCTCTTATTCTATTTACGCCTTTAACAATTGAAATTACTTCAATCTCCTTATGTTCTGATTCAGAAATAACTTTATTAACGAACTTTAATTGAGACTTTCCTCCGTCTATAAGAATTAAATCAGGTTTTGTTCTTGGATCATCATAATATTTTAATCTTCTTTCAATAACATGTTTCAAAGAACCAATATCATTACCTGAAATTTTCTGAGGTATATTAAATAATCTATAATTATTTTTTAAAGGTCCTGTTTTAGAAAAAACAACACAGGAGGCTACAGCATTATCACCTGAAATATGACTTACATCATATCCTTCAACCTTTTTAATGTCTTTTATACCCAAATAATTACTTAGCTCATTCAATGCAAATGTATATTTATCTTCCTTACTAACATAGTTTTTTATTACCTGCATTGCATTTAACTTGCATAGATTAAATATCGGTCTTATGGATTTGCTTGGTGAATGTGTAATTTTTACTCTCTTATTGTGTTTTGCATGGAACATATCCTCTAAAATTTTTTTATCCTCTAAAACATATGTACAAAGTATTTTTTTAGGAATGTCTATCTGATTATCGTAAAAATTAAAAACAGCACTTTGATATACATCATCAAGCGAATTGTAATGGGCTTGTTTAATAAGGTGAGTTTTAGTGCCTCTAATTTTTCCATTCCTCACTACAATTATAGAAATGCCAAGGTAACTCATTTCAGAACTTACTGAAAAAATATCAATATCATTTGCTAAAGTTACAACTGATTGTTCCTCCTTTAAAAGATTTATTCTTTTTATACGATCTCTTATTTCAGCAGCTTTTTCAAAATCAAGTTTTGAAACTGCTTTTTCAATATCGCCTGTAAGCCTTTGAACTGTTTTAGTATCTGAAGATGATAAGAAAGATTTGGCGCTTGTAATGTCTTCAAAATAATCAACTTTATTTATCCGCTGTACGCAGGGAGCTGAACATCTTTTCATTTGAAATTCAATGCATGGCCTTGATCTATTAGCAAAAGTATAATCACTACAATTTCTTACTTTAAAAATTTTCTGAATTTCTTTTATAGATTTCTTTACTGCCTCAGAGCTTACAAATGGTCCATAATATTTTTCATCGACAGCATTTTTTGTTCTTTTAGAATAAATACCTGGAAATTCATGATCAAGAGAAAAGTAAATATATGGATATGTCTTATCATCTCTTAATAAAATATTAAATTTTGGTTTATTTTCTTTTATCAACATCTGTTCAAGTAGTAAAGCTTCAACCTCATTTTTGGTGGTAAAAGTTTCAATTTTATCTGTAAGGTGTTTTATTTGGGATGTTTTTCTATCTTTAATAGAGTTTCCAAAATAAGAAGAAACTCTTTTTTTTAGGTTTTTTGCCTTGCCTATATAAATAATTTCAAGATTATTAAAAAATTTATAAACACCAGGAGTATTTGGGATTTTTTTTAAATCAATAGACATTACAAAAAAATATTTCTGATTTTAATTTTTATCGGATAAGTATTTCTTAGTATAAATCTTGCCTGCATTAACACCAAATTGATCAAAAGGATTTATATCTAACATAACAGATGTTATGTATGTTCTATGCTCCCAAGTTGCCAATAGATAACCAAGATCAAATGAAGATGAGCTATCTATAAAAAAAATATTAGTTGGAATGTTGGCATTAATTTTTTCATGATCTTTTAAGGCATCAGCACCTTCTGACATGAGTTTTGATTGCGAGATTGCTTGTGCATAAGCTAAAGTTTTTTTGTATTCTTTATCAACGACAATGTCTGCACAAATATCTTGAGTTCCCTGATGTAATAATTGAAAATATGAATGTTGTGCCCTTGGTCCATAGCCTCCAAAAATTATCTGACCTGTGTTTTTAAACTCAGAATTTTTTGATGGCTGCTTGCCAAGAGATTCCATCTCAAGCTGCTGAATATAGCTTGGAAACGATCTTAAATTCCAAGCATATGTAAGGACTGCTCTTGAATATTTTTTCTTAAAGTTATGTAGCCAGATATCACTATAAGCAAGATTTTTTACAAACTTTAAATATGCATTATTTTTTTTAAGATCAAAATCAGCTTGTTTGCCTCCAGCCATGAATGCATCAAATTGTTCTTTTTTTAAAGAAAAAATTAAAGCAGAAATCTCTGACCAGATTGAATATCGTCCACCAATTTCTTGATCGAACTCAATAATATTTTTTAGATTATATTTTTGTGCTTCCTCTTTATTAGCAGTTATTGCGACAAATCTATCGATTTCTCCTGACCATGAAATAGCATGTTTTAAAATGGAGATAGTTTCCTCAGTTTTGAAAGATTTAGAAGATACAACAAAGATTGTATCTTTAGGATTTAATTTTTTAGTTTTTATTCTAAATTCAGATAAATCAGAACCAGTTATAAATATAAAATTTGTGTTTTCATTTCCTAATTCGGCGCTTTCAAGAAACATTTTTGGGCCCTCAAAAGAACCACCAATTCCAATAGAAACTATATTGTGAGCAGCCTTACACAAATCATTTAAATTTGATAACTTAATGTGTTGATTCTTATTTGAAGGAGTATCAAAAGTGACTGGATCATATTCGTGCCTATATTTTGGGTGCCATGCAGCCAAGTTTTCAGTGTAGTTTACTTTATTGCCATTTAATAAATCTTCTATTTTTGAGTGCAAACTCAAATTATCTGCTTTTCTATCAAATTCTTTGTAAAGTTCGGGCGTGAATTCATTAATATATGATTCAAATATGATTTTTTTATTTTCAAATTTGCAAATTGGAGAGGTTTTCTTAGTCACTGAATGCTCTCATAAATATCGTTTAGAGATTTCTCAATATTTTTTGATGTTGTTATTGGTCTACCAATAACCAAGTAATCTGCTCCAAAATCAATTGCTTTTTTTGGTGTCATGACCCTCTTTTGATCATCATCTGAATCTTGCAATCTAATACCAGGAGTGATTGTCATTAATGATTCTCTGCTCCTAGCTAATTCTAATTCATGAGGAGAACATACAATACCATCGATACCAGCCAATTCTGCTAGATCAAGCATTTTATTTACTTGTTTCGAAATTGACCTCTTGTAGATATTTTTTGTATCATCATCGTTTAGACTTGTTAGGGCAGTCACTCCAAAGATCTTGATATCGGTCCCAGAAACCCCATCCATTGCGGCCATCATCATTTCTTTTCCACCAGATGTATGTATTGTTAACATTTTAATAGGAAGAGTAGTTAAGCCTTCAATAGATTTTTTTACTGTATTAGGTATATCGTGAAGCTTGAGATCAAGAAATACATCAAAACCTTTTTCAGCAGCGTAGTGCACGATCTCATGCCCGATTGAATTGAAAGAAACACTTCCAATTTTTACCATACATTTATTTGAATCAAGCTTATCTATAATCTCCGATGCACTTTTAAAAATTTTTTCGTCAATTGCTACTATTATCATTTTTTAATTTGAGACTTAGATGGTTTAAAGTGCATCGTAGCAGTTTCGCCAATATATGAAACTTGTTTTGTTTTTGGATTTATAAATTTTCTAGGTCTTATAAATTTTTTTGAGAAAGTACCAAAACCTCTGATTTCTACTTTTTCGTCTAGGGCAACTGATTCAATTATTGTATTCGTGATTACATCAATGGCATCAGAAATTTGTGATTTTGTTAAACTTGAAAATTCTTTTCTAAGAGATTTTTCTATATCTGAGCGAGTAAAAGTATCTTTATTCTTCTTATTCACTCAACTTTAATGAAATCCTTTCTCTCTCTGCATCAATTGCAAATACAATACATTGCAATTTTTGGTCTTTTTTAAAACCCTCAAGGGCTTTTTTTGGATCTTCATCTTCAGAAATATCTGATAAATGAATCAGTCCGTCAATTTCACCTTCCAGTCCTACAAAGATACCAAAGTCAGTTATTGATTTGATATTACCATCAACCTTGTCACCAATACCATATTTGTTTGAAAATTCAGTCCATGGATTTGATTTAGTTTGCTTTAAACCGAGCGAAATTCTTCTCTTATCATGATCAATCTCTAATATCATGACTTTAATCTTTTCATTCATCTCTACTACTTTAGAAGGGTGTATATTTTTACTAGTCCAATCAAGTTCAGATAAATGAATTAAGCCCTCAATTCCTTCCTCTAATTGAGCAAAACAGCCGTAATCTGTGATGTTAGAAACTTCAGCTTCGTAAATGCCACCAACAGAATAATTTGATTCTACATTTTCCCATGGATCGTTATGAATCTGTTTCAGACCTAACGAAACCCTTAATTTTTCCTTATCAAAGCTTAGCACCTTAACTTCAATATCTTCACCTATGGTTAAATGCTCAGATGGATTTGTTACTCGTGACCAAGAAATGTCTGTAATGTGCAATAATCCGTCTAAACCGCCTAAATCTACAAATGCTCCATAATCTGTTATATTTTTGACAACCCCATTAACAATTTGTCCCTCTTCAAGATTCTTAAGCAATTCAACTTTTACAGCTGAGTTGTTTTTTTCAAGAACAGCTTTTCGTGATAGAACTACATTATTTCTTTTATAGTCTAGTTTAATAACTGCAAAATCTTGAACAGTGTTCTCAATATCTGGAGCTTCTTTTACTGGTCTAACATCTACAAGGGATCCAGGTAAAAATGCTTTAACAACATCTACTTCTACTGCAAAACCTCCCTTGACTCTGTTGTGAATTCTTCCAGTAACAAATTCACCAGTTTCTAGTGCTTCTTCAAGCATTTTCCAAGTTGAAATCTTTCTAGCTTTTTCTCTCGAAATTCTTGTCTCACCATAACCATCTTCAACAGCTTCAAGAGCGACTTCTACTTCATCACCTATATTTACATCTATAGTTCCTTCATTATTTCGAAACTCGTCCAATGATATTACGCCTTCTGATTTTAAACCAACATGGACTGTCACCCAATCTTTGTCTACGTCCAAAACTACTCCTGAAACTATTGATCCAGGTTGCATATCGAGCGAATTTAAGCTTTCGTCTAAAAGTGCTGAGAACGATTCGGTCATTTATATATATTCCTCTTCAATTAAATTTTTACTAATTTCAAAAACTTCTTCAAGTGACATTTCAGATGAGTCAATTATATATGCATCATCTGCTGGTAAAAGAGGTGATAGTTTTCTTGAACTATCCTTAAAATCTCTTTGCTCAATGTCAGCAATAAGAGCGAGCATATTAACTTCTTGACCACGTTTCTGCAACTCTAAATATCTTCTATTTGCTCTCACCTCAACTGACGCTGTTAAATATAGCTTCAACTTTGCATCTTTAAATACAACAGTTCCCATGTCTCTTCCATCAGCAACAAGCCCTTCTGGAGTATAAAATGATCTTTGAATATCAAATAGTGCATTACGAACCTCTGCCGAGGCACTTAATTCTGATGCTGAAATTGCTATTTTTTCTGATCTCAATTTATCAGTTATATCGTCATCTAAGTTTGTTATCACTAAGTCATCTTGAATAACCTTAAATTCAATGTTGTTCTGAATTTTTTCAGGTATAGAACTAACATCAACTCCCTCTTGAACAAAAAAGGCATACAACCTGTACAGCGATCCACTATCAAGAATTGATAAATTAAAAATTTGAGCAATTTTTCTTGCAAGAGATCCTTTGCCTGATGCTGATGGACCATCTACTGTGATCACATTTATTTTATTCATAGATTTTCATACCTAGGTCATTCATCGTATTACAAAAACTCGGAAAAGATGTTTCTATATTTTTACAATTTTTAATAACAACTCCATCTTTTGATCTTAAACCTGCAACTAAAAAACTCATTGCAATCCTATGATCTCCAAACGAATCAATTTCTTTGGATGCAGCTACATCACTATTTTGGCCATAAATAATTAAGCCATCATCTAAGACATCATGTTTAATATTCAGAGCTTCAAGCCCATCAGATGTAGCTTTTAGTCTGTTAGATTCTTTTACTTTTAATTCTGACGCATTTTTAATTATTGTTTTGCCTTCTGCAAAACAAGCTGCAATGCTTAGTATAGGTATTTCGTCAATTATATTCGGAATTATAGAATCTGATAATTCAATACCCTCTAAATCAGAAGATTCTACAATCAGGTCACCACAAATCTCATTACAAGTTTTTCTTCGATTAACTATTTTTATATTCGCATTCATTTCTAGCAAGACTTCTAATAGGCCTATTCTTGTAGCATTCAATCCAACATTTTTAATCAAAATTTTAGATTTTTTTGAAATTAACGCAGCAACAATTATAAAAGCTGCTGAAGAAAAATCCCCTACTACTTCATATGAGGAAATATCAGAAAAGTTTGATTTATGAAGAGTTATTATTTTGCCTTCAGAGGAGTTTTGTATATCAATTTTCCCTCCACAATATTCGATCATTTTCTCTGTATGATCTCTAGTTACTTTTGGTTCTTTTATTTTTATGCAATTTCCTGATGATAATGATGCCAAAATTAAGGAGGATTTTACTTGAGCACTTGCAATTGGCATTTGATACTCAAAATTCTTAATTATGGACCCACCCTTTATTTTAATTGGTGTTTTGCCATCATTTGTTGAGATTTTTTTACCCATTTTTACTAAAGGATCTACTACTCTTAACATTGGTCTTTGACTAAGAGACTCATCTCCAATCAATGTCGCTTTCAAATTTAATCCCGAGATAAATCCTGTAAGTAATCTTATTCCTGTTCCAGAGTTACCAAGATATATGGGTGATTTTGAGGTATTGAAGGGTCTTGATCTTTTTTTTATTTCAACTAAATTGCTATCTTTATTTATTAATGCTCCTATTTGATTCAAAGCAGACATGGTTGAGAGAGGGTCTTGGGCATTTAAAAATCCACTTATCTTAATATTGCAATTTAGAAGCGCGCCAATGATTAAGATTCTTTGTGATATGGATTTATCACCAGGACATATAACTTCACCAGAGATCTTTCGAACAGGTCTTGAAGTTAAATTCAAAAGTTTTCTTCCTTAAATGATTTAATCTCTTCTAATTCTTCTTTGAGGATTGATAAATGGTTAAAAACATCTGGTATTTCTTTTGCTTCAGTTATTAATTCTAAAAGGTTATTTATTGATATTTGAAATCCTGCAAGAGCTTTTATCAAGTCAACTCTATTTAAAGTGAAAATGTCACTCCACATTTCAGAATTAGAAGAGCTAAGACGAAGAAATTCTTTTAAACCTCCACCGGCATTGTCATTTACATTACCATTAGAGAGTCTTATCGAATCGATTAATGCATACGAAATTAAGTGAGGTAAATGACTTGTCATTGCAAAAATTAAATCGTGGTCATTGACTGACATTATGCTCGTATTCATATGTATAGCATCTTCCCAATAATTAACTAATCTATCTATATGATCATCATGAGCACTGAAAGGATTGCATATTACGTTTTTTTTATTTAAAAAAAGATCTTTATCTGCAGCCAATGTTCCAGATTTATGAGATCCTGCAATTGGGTGAGACAGGATAATGTTGTTTGCTCCATCTAATTTTAAATGATTTTTTACACTTGAAGTATCTGTAATAGTTATGGAAGTATTCCA
>CENW01066710.1_pt1 | contig 53376 bp, 56 predicted proteins | sample 530241 | NCBI WGS metagenome assembly CENW01 (sample SAMEA2619818, study PRJEB7988) | marine metagenome | isolation source: saline water (ENVO:00002010), including | reverse complement strand
ATCAGGCTCACCTGCACCAAAACCTATAACATCTATTCCTTCAGCTTTCATTTCTTTTGCCTTAGCAGTTATTGCTAAAGTTGCTGACGGCTTTAATTCTTTGGCTAATTTTGAAAGTTCCATTTTTATTTCCTTTTACCCAAAATTTTTTTAAGCTCTGATTCTACAGCTCCAGGGATGAATTCTTTTGCGCTTCCACCAAGCTTTATTATATCTTTTATCAATGAAGAACTAATATGAGCAAAATTAGCATCTGCCACCATAAAAATTGTTTCTATGCTCGAATCTAGTTTATTATTTGAAGTTGCCATTTGTAGTTCATATTCAAAATCTTGAACTGTTCTCATTCCTCTTAAAATAGTTTTAATTTTTTTTTGATTTGCATACTTAACTAACAATCCCTCAAATTTATCAACTACAATTTTATTATTATTTTTGAAAATTTTTTTTATAACTTTTACTCTTTGATCAATATTCATAATGGATGATTTACTTGAATTCACAGCAACGGCTACAACAACTTTATCAAATGATTTTGATGCTCGCTTTATAATATTTATATGGCCATTAGTTAATGGATCAAAACTGCCAGGATATATTACAGATCTATTCATAACTTTTCACAAAATGTTATATATTTATCTTTATATTTTTTTACTCTATAATTTGCAACATCTAATTTAATTTCTTCTTTCATTGGATGCTCACATACTATAATACCCTGATTTTCTAAAAGCTTTAAGGCAGTTCTAATAATACCATTTAAGCTTTTTTCATCAAAATAATCATATGGAGGATCAATAAAAATTAAATTATATTTATTATTTCTTTTAATTAGTTGGCGTGTTATCTCTGAAAAACTTTTATTAATAACTTCAGACTTATTTTCAAAAGAGCATTTAGCAAGATTATCTTTGATGCATTTAGTCGATATATTACTTTTATCGACAAAAGTAACAAACTTAGCTCCCATACTCAAACTCTCTATACCTAAAGAACCACATCCAGCAAATAAATCTAAAATCTGATAATTATTAACGTCTTGAATTATATCAAAGATCATTTTTCTTACTTTTGATGTTTTAGGACGAACATGACCAGTTGATGGAACCTTAAGCTTAAATCCCTTCTTTGTACCGTTAGAAATTTTAATCATCAGTTAATTTGTTTATATAGTTTTTCTGCTTTAATGACAAGTTCTTTCATCAAATACATGCTACTTTCCCAAAACTTGCTATCATTTAAATTTATTCCTACTTTTCTAACTAATTTTTCTGGTATTTCTGTTGAACCTGAGGAAAGTAAATTCATATATTTATTAACAAAACTTTTACCCTCTTCATTATATTTTGCAAATAGACCATGAACTAATAACTCACCAAAAGAGTAAGAATAACAATAAAAAGGAGAGTGAATAAAATGTGGAATATACATCCACCAATTTTTATAATAATCTGATATTTTAATTGATTTTCCAAACATTTTTTTATTTGCATTAACCCAAAATTTATCAAATTCTTCTGATGAAAGCTCACCACCAAGTTTTCTTCTGTTATGAATAGACAATTCAAAGTTTGTCATTACTATCTGCCTGAAAACAGTTGCAAAGATATCCTCAAGTTTAGAACAAATTAAGTATAATTTTTGTTTAGGAGAATTTAATTCAGATAATAGTTTATTAAAAACCAACATTTCTGCAAATACACTTGCGGTTTCTGCAGTTGTAAGAGGCGTATTTTGTTGAAAATATCCATTTTTTCTAGATAGATATTGATGAATTCCGTGACCTAGCTCATGAGCTAAGGTCGTCACGTCTCTTATTTTGCCTGTAAAATTCATCAAAATATATGGATGAACAGAGGGCACACATGAATGGCTAAATGCACCCGCACGTTTACCATCTCTAACATTATAATCAATCCATTTTTTATCAAAAAATAAAGATGCAACTTTTGACATCTCTGGTGAAAAAGAACTGAAAGAATCTAATACAATTTTCTTAGCATTTTTGAAAGAATATTTTTTTTGTGATTCCCCAAGAGGTGCATATCGATCATAATCCATAAAATTATTAATTTTTAGGATTTTTGACTTTAATTTATAATATCTATGAACTAGAGAATTATTTTTATTACATGCAGTAATAAGAGCATTCACAGTTTTTAAATTTATCTCATTTGATAAATTTCTTGAATCTATTGGATTTTTATAGCCTCTGAGATCATTAATGATTTTGCAATCACTTAAGATTTGATTAAAAATGAATGTTATTAATTTTTTCTCAGAATTAAGGCCATTTGTTAATCCTCTAGCTGCTTCAACTCTTACTTTACGATCTTTATCATAAAGCAATGATAATGTTTGTGTTTCAGATAGCTTCTTACTTTTTCCTTTAATTTTCACATCGAAAATTATATTATTCAAAGTTTCATCAAATAGTCTATTAAAAGCTCGAGATGAAGTTAGAGCTTTTTGATCTAAAATTTTTTCTTCAGATTCAGACAAGATATATGGCTTATATTTTCTCTCTGATTCTAGAAGATTTTTATATTTCACTAAAATTTTTGTATCAGAAATTCTTTTGGCATTTTTTGAATCTATATTATTCCAATCAATAAAGAAAAAAATCAGATTCTTTCTAATCTGAGAGACTTTTTCACTTGTTGATTGGTAAAACTGAGATATCTTTTCATTATTTGTATTAGCTGCGAAGTTTAATGAGGCATAAGATGATAATTTACCGAGACCCTCATATATTTTCTCTAGTTCAACTATGGCTTTATGTACTATCTTAGGGTTTGATTTATTTTTTATTTTATTTTTAAAAGATTTATTAAATTTAATTGAACGTTTTTCAAGTTTTAAAAAATCTTCAGAAATTTTCTTTGAATTTATATTTGGATATAAGTCATTTAAATTCCAATCCATTATTTACTTAACCACCTATAACTTTTTTACATATTCTACTTATTGTCCCATTATCGGAGGACTCACTGAATTTTTCAATACAATTTTTTATTAATATACCAAGTTCTGGTTTGGAATCACTAAATAATTCCTTACACAATTCATTTATTTTATTTTCTAATTCTTCTTCTGGAATTTGATCTGGCATATATGATTCTAAAATCTTTAATTCTTTTAATTCATTTTCCATCAAATCTTTTCTTCCACTTTCTTTGTACAGGGTTATAGCCTCTTTCCTCATTTTAGCCTGTTTTTTAATAATTTTTGAAATCAAAGATTCATCATTTTTTGAATCAGAATTATTAAAAATAGAGATAAGACCCCTCAAGGTATTGATTTTTACTTTATCTTTATTTCTCATTGCAGTCTTTAAATCTTCTTTAATTATGTTGATCATAATAAGTTAAATTCCATCCAAAATTTATTTTTATAAATCTAGTATTGCTTGAACTATTATAACCCATCGGTAATCTATTAAGAAATATGTCAATTAAATTAAAACTAGAAGATTTGGGCGTCAAGGATTCGGGTAAAGGCTTTGCCAGAATTCCTACTGCATTAATGCAAGAACTCGGATTAGAGGCACTCGATGTTGTAGAGATTTTTGGAAAGAGAAAATCTGCTATTCGTTTAATGCCTTCTCCTGATACAAAAAATAACTATATAAAAGTCGATGGAATTACTCGTCAAAATATAAATATGAGTTTAAATGATTTTGTCACTATTAAAAAAATTAATGCAGAAAAAACAAAAAAAATCGTATTATCTCCTACAAATTCACAATCTCTGTTATTCAATGATGATTCTAAAATTTTATTAAATAAAATTGATGGACAAGTTGTAACTTCCGGAGACTCTATTGCTGCAACTATGCCTGGTGGTAAAGTTGAATCCTTCAAAGTAATGGCTCTTGCCCCCTCTGGTTCTTCAATTATAAACTCAAAAACAAAAGTTGAAATCAAAAGAGTAGATTCACAAAACAAAGAAAATATAACTTCATATGATGATATCGGCGGTCTTGGAGAGCAATTAAAAAAAATTAAAGATTTAGTTGAATTACCTCTAAAACATCCTGAAATATTTTATAGACTTGGAATTGATGCTCCTAGAGGAATTTTATTGGTTGGACCTCCCGGGACAGGCAAGACATTGCTTGCTAGGGCAATTGCTAACGAGTGCGGTGTAAATTTTAAATTGGTAAATGGCCCAGAAATTGTTAGAAAATTTTATGGCGAAAGCGAAGCGCTTTTGAGAGAAATTTTTCAGTCTGCTGCTGATAATCAACCTTCAATTTTATTTATTGATGAAATAGATGCAATTGCACCTAAAAGGGATAGAGTCCATGGCGAAGTTGAAAAAAGAATTGTTGGACAATTACTTGCTTTGATGGATGGATTAAAAGATAGAGGTAAAATTATAGTTTTAGCGGCTACAAACCTACCAAATTCTATTGACTCTGCTCTAAGACGTCCCGGTAGATTTGATAAAGAAATCTTCTTAGATCCACCGAATTTTGAAGGTAGAAAAGAAATTCTTAGCATTCATACTAGAGGAATGCCCTTGGAAGATGATATTGATTTTGATTTATTATCATCTTTGTCTTCAGGTTTCGTTGGAGCTGATATTGAAATGGTATGTAAAGATGCCGCACTGAATTCAGTCCAAAAATTACTAGGTGCTACTGATATTAGCTATGATGAGGTTGATCAAATTAAAATAAACCAAGATAATTTTTTATCTGCATTATCAACTATTCAACCCTCTGCAATAAGAGAGATATTTGTTGAAACACCTAAAGTGAAATGGGAAGAGATTGGTGGTTTAAAAGAAACTAAAGAAATTCTTGAAAAAGTTATAATTGATCCTTTAAAAGTTTCATCAGATTCCACTTTACCTAAAGGCATTATGCTTTACGGACCTCCTGGTTCAGGCAAGACTATGATTGCAAAAGCATTGGCAAATAACAGTGGGATGAACTTTATATCGATAAAAGGCCCAGAGCTTTTATCAAAATATTTAGGGGAATCAGAGCAGTTGATTAAAAATTTTTTTAACAAAGCAAGGCAGGTCTCGCCTTCAATTCTTTTTTTCGATGAGATAGATTCAATTTGCTCCTCAAGTTTGGAAAAGTCCTCTGATTCAGTAACGAGTAGAATTTTAAGTCAGATTTTATTAGAGTTGGACGGTTTTTCTGAGTTAAATAATGTAGTAATTCTTGCCGCGACAAATAAGATAGAAAAAATTGATAAATCATTATTAAGATCTGGAAGATTTGATTTATTGTTAGAGACCCCTTTGCCTAATAAAAATGAAGTGAGTGAGATTCTCCAAATAAAGATGAAAGACAAAGAAATTATTTATAAGTGTGACAAGAGTTGCTTAAATAAATTAAAAGATTTTAATGGTGCTGATATAGACACGATGCTAAATCTTGCTGTACAATTTTCTGATAGCAAAAAACTTTCAAATGATGGGGTCAACAAAGCTATTGATGAAATTTATAAAAGAAAATCATTTATTATTTAATATTATTCTTTTAACTTTTATTATTTTTTGCGCGCCCCTGCCTAAAGAAGTAAATTCTAACGAGAAATTAAATTCAAGATTTTTTAATATTAATGAAATTGAAAGTTTGATTAAATTATATAATTTTGCACCGTATCACGAGAAATATAATAATTATTCTAAATCATTAGTTGGAACTCCGTATGTAAATAATGTATTAATTGGTTCAAAAAAAATAGATGAAGTTTTTATAATTGATTTGAATCGACTTGATTGTTTTACTTATGTTGAATATGTTCATGCATTAGCAAATTCAAATAACTATCTTGAGTTTAAAAATAAAGTTAGAGAGTATAGGTATTATAAAGGTGAAGTTAACTTTTATAACAGAAATCATTTTTTTATTGATTGGATTAATTTTCTTGGACTCAGTCAAGTTGAGGGGGCAGATTTAAAAGAGAGAAAAATTTTAAATAAAAAGAATGAAACAGAAAAATATTTAGAAGGAATTCCCTTAAAAGAGAAATATATTAATTATTTTTCAGTTAATAAAGCCAAAAAAATTATTTTTAATTTACAAAATTCTAAAAATCATTACATAGTTGGTATTGTTTCAGATAGGATAGGGCTAGATGTATCACATGTGGGATTTCTTTTATGGAATAAAGAAGGAAAAGCTATATTTAGACATGCGTCAAGTAAAAGTAATTATATGAAAGTTGTTGAAGAAGATTTTTTAGAATATATAAAAAATAAGCCAGGTATAATTATTTTTGAAACTAAATAATTAATTAGTTATTAGAGGTGTAAAATGGGAGATTTAACAAAAAGCAAAGATATACAAAATAATATGTCCGATTCCAGACAATTAACAAGTTTAGTAAAAGAATTACAAAATGCTATCCGAAATGTTAAGTCTGTGGAGGATTATTTAACGAGAGTATCTCAGGCTAAAACTTTATTGGGAAAAGATGTTGGACCTTTGTCAGATGAGATAGATAAAAATAAAACTCAGTTGAATGATTCACTAATTCAAATGGGTAAATTTGTTAGTGATGTTTTAGATTCCATTGAAATTTCTGAAGATGAACTTGATTCAGCTGCTAAACAGTTGGAACTTTATACAGAAAGTAAAGACGATGCAATTACCTACGCAAAAAAAGAGTTAAAAACACAAGTAGAGGACTCATATTGGCACAAGTATTGGAGCGGTTTAATAAAAAGATTAGAAAGCTAAAGTTCTGGAATGAGTTCTTTTCCTACAATTTCCATTGTTTCTAAAATTTCATCAATATTAGGTGATATAAAATCTAAAACTACTTCTTTTATTCTCAAATCTCTATAAGCAAGTATTTTATCAAATACCTCATTTTTTTGTCCTATTAATGCAGTATCAGGATTATTACCATTATCTTTATCGCCTGTAATTAAAATTCTATTTCTCAAAGATATATTGTAAATTTCTCTGTTAATATTTACTTTCTTTTCATCAGCATATTTTTCTAAAAAAAGAATTTTATTTTGTAATTCTTCAGGGCTAAACCAAATTGGCTGCCAGCCATCAGCGTATTCAACAGCTCTTTGTATAGCACCATCAGCATTTCCACCCATCCAAATTTGCAATTTATCTTGTAAAGGTTTTGGTTGAAATGAAACATTTTTGAATGTGTAAAATTCTCCCTCAAAAGGATCTGGATTCTCACTCCATAAATTTTTTAGAATTTTAATAAATTCTTCAGTTTTGGGTATCCTCCCTTCATAAGGTACGCCTAATATATCAAATTCTTCCTTCATCCACCCAGGAGCAACGGTACATATTAACCTACCATTACATAAATTATCTAAAGTCGATAGCATTTTAGCTACGATAATTGGATTCCTGTAGGGTAGTATGATTGCACTAGTACCCAAAGTGATTTTTGATGTGTTTTGGGATATAGCAGTAAGCATTATAAATGGATCAGGAAAAATATCAGAAAATCTACCTTTCCACTCTTGTGGGATTATGATATGATCACTTGCCCAAACTGACTTAAAGCCAAGTTGTTCAGCCTTTATTGCAATTTTGAGTTGATTGTCTATATCAATATTGGCAATAATTGGTAAAGCAATACCTAAATCCATTTTTCTAGTTAAACCCTTATTCCTATTTTGTCTTTTCCTAGTTAAACCCTTATTTTCTTTTTTGTCAATTATTTCATTTATAATGAAAAATAGACTTATATTTTAATTAGGTAAAAATGAAAAAGCAAAATTTATATTCTTTATTAAAAAATCATAAAAAAAATATATTTTTTGGAATCATCGGATTGACAATGGTAGACATGATGCAACTGATTGTACCAATTTTGGTTGGCAATGTTATTGATGCAATATATTCATCTGATGATTCGGTTCAAATTATCGATATTATTAATAGTAGCGCATTTTATCTTATTATCTGTGGGATTATAATGGCAATTTTTAGGTTTGTTTGGAGGTTTTTTCTTTTAGGAACATCTAGAAGGATAGAAAAATCTCTTAGAGATAACTACTTCAGAAAGATTCAAAAACTACCAAAAGAATCATATGAAAAAAATACTGTTGGTGATTTCATGGCACGAGGTGTTAATGATATAGAAACTATTAAAATGGCCTGTGGTTTTGGAATTGTTGTTGCATATGATGGGATTGTTTTATTGACTTTTATATTTATTTCGATGTTTTTTATTTCTCCAATATTTACATTATATGCCTCAATACCATTCATTATTATGGGAGTTTTAATACTTAAATATGGCGATTTGATTGAAACCTTATTTATAAATGTTCAAGCTTCTTTTTCAAAACTAACAGAAGAAGCCAGAAAAATTATATACTCTATTCGTGTAATTAAATCATTGAATGTTCAAAAAGATCAATTAAATAATTTTAAAATAAAAAGTAAGGAATATGAAAAAGTTAACTTAAGTTTGGTTAAGATTTGGGCTGGCTATCAACCACTAATAACTTTCTTTACAGGTGTATCAATTTTTATTTTTATTTTTATTGGCAGTAAGATGGTATTTCAAAATGAAATATCAATAGGAGAATTTTCATCTCTAATGGTATATCTAACAATGTTAGGCTGGCCAGTTGTTGCAATGGGTTTAGCTGTTGATTGGTTAAAACGTGGAAATGCATGCTTAACAAGAGTTAATTCAATAATTTTACAAAATTCTGAGATTGATGAATCAGATTTGAATGAAATTGATTTAATTCAAAAAATTTCATTTAATAAAGTCGATTATCTGGAAAATAATAAAAAAATACTAGAAAATTTAAATTTTAATATAGCTCGTGGTTCATCTCTAGGCATTACTGGGAAGACCGGTTCTGGAAAGACATCAATAGCAAATTTAATTTTAAAGAATATATATTCAAAAAATATCTATTTCAATGACTTAGAAATTAATGATATTAATAAAAATTCTATAAGAGAAAAAGTGTTATTTGTTCCACAAAACCCGGTCATTTTTACAGGAACTATAAAAGATAACGTTACTTTTTTTGTAAATGAAGATGATGATAAGAGAGTTTTGAAGTGCCTTGAAATTAGTGGTTTTATTAAAGATTTAAAAAACTTAACTAATGGATTGGACGAGTTAGTGGGGGAAAGGGGTGTGAGTTTATCAGGTGGTCAAAGACAAAGACTTTCAATAGCGAGGGCACTTTACCAAGAACCTGAGGTTTTGATTATTGACGATACACTATCTTCATTGGATGTAGATACCGAATTACAAATATTGAAAAATTTAAAAAAAGAATATAAAGAAAAATTTTTAATAATTATATCCTCAAGAATTTCCACTATTTATTCCATGGATAATATCCTAGTTCTAGATTCTGGAAAAATTGTTGAATCTGGGAATTCTAGAGAATTAAAAGAGAAGAAAGGTTTATTTAGGGAGCTCTTAAATATACAAAAAATATTGCCAGGTAGTTCAAATGTATAAAAGCACAAAAGATAAAAATATTTTATTTTGGCTAATTAGCTTTGCTAAGCCATTTAGATTATGGATCATTTTAGCTTTTTTTGCTATGTTGGTAGTTGCATCTTTCGAGTTGTTAATACCAATAAATATAAAACAAGTCATTGATAGTATCGTTGAATCAAAATCTTCTTTAGATAGTATTAAAAGTCATTCTTATTATGTTCTTTTGTTAATACTCGGTGTCTTTATTTTTAGTTCAGTATTTAGCTATATATTAAACATTACTGGACAAAAAATAATGCGCAATATAAGAGATAGTGTATTTGATCATGTATTATTGCTTCCACAAAATTTTTTTGATAAGCAAAGTGTTGGAAGAATAACCACACGTGTAACAAATGATGTTAATGCACTCAATGAATTTTATACTAATGTCCTGGTTCAGTTTCTTAAAGATATATTAGTTATATTTGGGATTGTTTATGTGATGTTTAATTATAATTCCAGCCTTACTTTTTTGATGATTTGTATAACTATTAGTATTATATGCTTTGCTTTTCTATATAGAAAAAGATTAAGACGGGTTTATACAAAATTACGATTAACAATAGCAAAATTAAATTCTTTTATAAATGAATCAATTAGAGGAATTAACCTTCTCAAAATTTATAATAAATCCGATCAAAATTTCACAAGATTCGAAAAATTAAGTAATGAAAATTTTGAAGCAAATATGGAACAGATGTATACATTTGCAATTTTTCGCCCATTTATAGAGTTTATGTCAGTCTTTTCTACCGCTGCTATTATTTGGTTTGGGGGTAGGGAGATAATATCTGGTAATTTATCAGTTGGAGAATTACTTGCAATCTTATTCTTCTTAAGAATGATTTTTAGACCAATTCTTGATTTGGCTGATAAATATAATATTTTGCAATCTGCTTTAGCTGCTAGTGAAAATTTATATGAAATAGTTCAAGTAAATCGAGAAGAATATGGCGAAAGAATTTTTCCGGCTGATTTTAAATCCATAAAATTCAATAATGTTTGGTTTTCATATAATGATGATAATTGGGTTTTGAAAGATTTTAATCTGGAAATTAAAAAGGGGGATTCTGTATTATTGCTTGGATCAACAGGTTCAGGAAAAACAACAATAATAAATTTACTTTTGGGTTTTTATCAACCTCAAAAAGGCGAAATACTAATTGATGACATACCGTTGAAAAATTATAATTTCCATTCAATTAGAAAAAATTTTTCTGTGATAATGCAAGATACACCATTGTTTAATATAGTTTTAGACGATGAGAATATTAATAGTATTACATCAGTTAAATCAGTGGGTGAAAAACAGGTAAGAAATGTCAAAAGAATACTCGAAAAACCATTTCATGTAATAATACTTGATGAGGCAACATCAAATCTTGATTTAGATTTAGAAAAGGATATTAAGGATTATTTAGAAAATATCAAGTCTAAAACCTCAATATTAATTGCACACAGACTCAACCTAATTAGAGATGAAGATAAAATACTTATTCTACATAATGGAAGGTTGATTGAAACAGGTAAGCACATAGATTTGATATCTTTAGACAAGGAATATTCTAAAATTTTTAAATTTAATGAAGAGTTTTTTCAATCTAAGCTTTAAATGTTGTCGTTTTTTGTTATAAATGTATAATTGATTCTTTAATCGGGGTGTAGCGCAGCTGGTAGCGCACCTGTTTTGGGAACAGGGGGTCGGAGGTTCGAGCCCTCTCACCCCGATTTACAGACCTTTGGTTTTATAAATTATTTCTGTTTTTTTGTTACCAATTTTTTTCAAAATGACTGCTTTAATTTTATTTTTGCTAATAAATTCTAGCATTTCATCAACACTCATTGATATAAGGGCAGTGGATAGCGCATCGGAATATACGGGGTTGTTAGAAATTATAGAAACAGATAGATTTTGATACTCCTTTAACTTTTTTGTTTTCGGATTGATAATATGAGATAGTTTAAAACTTTTATAATTAATAAACTTTCCATAAAGAGATGAAGTTGAAATAGATTGATTATTTAAATTGATTTCTCTAAATGGCTTAATTTCTTTCAAGGGCTCATTAATATAAGTCTTCCATTTATGATTTTTGGAGATACTGGTAATATTTCCGCCAAAATTTATTAAAGCATCATCGACACCTTCTTTTTGCATCATGTCTATAATTTTTTTGAGTGCATATCCCTCAGCTATTCCACCAAAATCAATTTCTAAACAATCTATTTTTTTTGAAATAAAAAAATTATCATAATCAAAAGTCAGATTGCTCCATCCCCCGCAATGATTATTTTCTACTGGTGCCTGTTCGGCTACATTCATATTATTGTAATTTAATTGCGATGTTATTTTGCCAAAAGTCACATCAAAAAAACCTTTTGAAAATGAATTATACTCTTTTGAGATTTTTAAAAGTTCATTAAATTCGGGGGATATTTCAGTTTTGATATTTTTTTTTGATAAATTAAATTTAGATAATTCAGAATTTGAATCGTAATTATTAAATATATTATTTAAATGATTTAAAATAGCGATTGCATTATTTGTAATTTCATCTAATTTATTGGTTTCTAAATCAGATTTAATCAATATGTCAAAATTAGTCCCCCAGAATATAAAACTTCTTTTGTATTCGGAAGAATATGAAGAAAATGTAAATATAAAGAATGCAAAAAGTAAATATCTAAGTTTTATAGCTAACCTGTTATTCCCATTTTTTTAAAGAGATCTAAATCATCGTATAAATGTTTAATCCAATAGCTTAATTCCTTTGATTTTATTGTATTATTTGAATTTTTATCAACATATTTTTTCATCAAAAGAGCTAGATCTGTATTAATATCAGAAGATGCGATTTCATTTTCAATAAAGGATGCTTTATCCATTAATATTTCTAAATTTTCTCTCAAATAATCTTTACTAATGGTTTCATTTTCGGACAATATAGTTTGAAATTTTTTAATTTGAACTTTTAAAGGTTCAAAATCAGCATTGGATTTTAAAGGGCAAAGCAATAGAGCAAGTGCAGTTAAAGTTAATAATTTTTTTAATTTAAACATATTATGGACCTTCACTATCCATAAATTTATCTTAGAAAAATTACAAGTCAAATACTTTTGACTAATATCCTTGATTTTATAAATATTTAATATATGTTAAAAGACATTATGGATATTGAATATCCATAATATCTACTTGTAGGAGGTAGGTTAAATGAATAAATTATTTTTTATAATTCTTATTCTAATTGCTGTTCCTTTAGCCAGTTTCTCTCAATCTCTTGAAGAAAGAGTTGATATTCTTTCAGAAGAATTAGAGCAACTGAAAAGAGGAGGATTTGGTGGTGAAATAGGATCACAATATGGTTTTGGTCCTGCAGCATCAAAGGTATATAACACATCATCTGGTTTGTCTATTGGTGGTTATGGTGAAATTGTTGGTAAATTTTACGGTAACGAGCAAAAACTTGACCAAACAGATGCATATAGAGGTGTTTTCTATATTGGATATAAATTCACTGATGAATGGTCTTTAAATACTGAGCTTGAATTCGAGCATGGTGATGAAGCATTCTTAGAGTTTGGATATTTAGATTACACACCAAAGAATATGAATGGTCTTCTAGGTTTTCGTGCAGGCTTGTTACTTTTACCAACAGGTATAATTAATGAACTTCATGAGCCAACACTTTTCCATGGAGTTTACAGACCTCAAACTGAAACTACTATGTTGCCAACAACTAATAGAGAAGTTGGTATAGGTGTTTTTGGTGAAACCGAAGAAAAAAAGCTTGAATATAAGCTTTATTATGTAACATCTCTAAAAAACCCAGGAACAGGTGCTGATGGCAATACCAATAAAAATTTTAGAAGTAAAGGTAGTTCATCAACTGCAAACGAATTAGCCATTACAGGTTCATTAAAATATAATTTTAGTGAAAAATTTGTAATAGGTGGCTCTTATTATAGAGGTAGTATTCAACCTTCAGGGACAACTGCTTCTGCATATGATATGAACGATCCAGCTTCAAGAGTTGAATGGCGAACAATCTATTTAATGGGTGAATATATGGGATTTGAATATAGAGCTTTATACACAAATCATAAACTTACAAACATTGATAGATTTAATGCATATATAACTGATGCTGCCAACACTAAATTTGGTACAAAGCAAGTGGGTTACTATTATGAAATTGCAAAAGACATGGGCCAATATATTGGTTCTAGTTGGTATGTTGCACCATTTTTCAGATATGAAAATTTAAATTTTCATAAGAAAACTGATTCAAGCGCAACAGCAAATAGAAATTACCAAGATCTACAATATTGGAATTACGGTTTAACCGTTAAGCCAATTGCAAATGTTGTGTTGAAGGCTGATGCATTGAGACATACTAATCCAGGTACAAACAATGATTACACTCAATACAATCTTGGTATAGGATGGATATTTTAATAATGACCGAAATATACGCATAAAATATTACCCGAGTGCTATCTGCTAAGCTCTCTCACCCTCGTCGATTGGTCACCGACTCTAAGCATTAAAGCAGATAGCACGCTATAAGAAACAAGTTATATTAATGATATGTTTAAATATTTTTTAATCTTTATTTTAATATCTTTACCTGCCATAGGTAATGTAAAGCTTAGTGTTGAAGATGCACTTAATAAATATTTTCCAGGATATGAAATAAAAAATAAAAAACTATTTTTATCTAAAGAGAATATTGAAAAATTATCAGCTAAAGCTGAATCAAAATTCTCAAATAGAATATTCAGCTATTATGAGGCTAGTAAAAATGGTCAAAGAGTATATACAGCATATTTGATTACGCATAAACTCAGAACCAGAACTCAAACAATGTTTATTGTTTTTAAAACAAACGGTGAAATGAAATCAGCAGAGGTTATTGCATTTTATGAACCCGAGGAATATATAATGACACAGCCATGGCTTAAACAATTTATCAATAAAAAATCACAACAAATGCCAAATACTAGTAATGTCATGAAAGTCTCTAATTCTACAATATCTTATAATGAAACAACTAAAGCCATAAGAAGAATTGCAAATGTAAATTCTTTTATATACGATTAAGGTTATAATATGCGCTTTTTCGTAACCAAAGATTTAAATAAAAATTTTGCTTTAAAATTAATAATTCTTTTTTCATTGATTTTTTTCATTGGTTTAATTGTTACAAATTTTCTTTTTATGACAAAAATAGGCTTCACAATACAAGAAATAATCAATTACTACCTTGGTAATCCTGAAACTTTTAGACAGCCTAAAAGTTATGGATCAATAGTTGAAGAAACTCATTTCCATCTTTTTGCGATGGGTATAATTCTCCTTACATTAAATCATTTAATGTTGTTTAGTAATCTCTCAAACATAACCAAAATATGGATCATTATTATCTCTTTTACAGCTTGTTTGTTAGATATTGCCTCTAGTTGGCTTGTAAGGTTTATATCTGCTGATTTTGCTATCTTAAAACTATCCTCAATGGTAGTTGAGCAAATATCATTACTTGCATTAATTTATATTATTACAAAATCTATTTTTTTCTCTGAGAAAAAAGCAGTTATTTATGATAAATGATAAGTTTTTATAATAATTTTTTAAACTCTCAAGTGGCATTGTAACTGTGGTAGAGGAAATTTTGGATTCCAAATCATGAATTTTATTTTGTAATCCCTTTAACTCTGTCTCCAATACTGATTTTCTAAATTCCATGTTTATATTATATAATTAAATTAATATTTGTGGAATATTTAGAGAGTTATTAATGAGTTTTTACTGTGCTTTTTAGGTACCTACAATTAAAGTTTGCAAAAATATAAAGCTAGTGTAATTTACATTGATTATTCGTTTTTTTAATTCGGATAAATGAAGCGCCACTAGCTCAGCTGGATAGAGCAACGGACTTCTAATCCGTAGGTCGGGGGTTCGAATCCCTCGTGGCGCGTTTTAATGGTGGGTGTAGCTCAGGGGTAGAGCATCGGTTTGTGGTTCCGAGGGTCGCGGGTTCAATTCCCGTCATCCACCCAGATTATTGATATGAATTTTAGATATATTTTTTTAATCATTTTAGGCCTATTTTTCTTAAATTTTTTATATAAATATTTTGTAAATTTATCTGAAATTTTAGATAAGCTTTAAGTAGTATATAGTGAATTTATTTTAATATACTCATGTCCTATATCATTTGTTAACATAAAAGATTCATATTTACCTTTTTTTAAATCAATTATTATTTTAATTTCTTTTTTTCTCATTATTTGATTTATTTTTTTTGATAACTTTAGACCCAGACCATTTTTCACAACCAACTTGTCACCAATATAAATATCTATAGAATTCTGATCAATATATTTAATCTGAGTTGAACCGACAGCTGATATTATTCTTCCCCAATTTGGATCAGACCCAAATAATGCAGTTTTAAATAACAATGAATTTGCTATATTTCTTGCAATTCTTTTTGAATCTTTAGGGTTTTTTGCACCTTTAACAATAATTTTACAAATTTTAGTTGATCCTTCTCCATCTAATACTATATCTTTTGATAATTCATAAAAAATATTTTCAATGGATTTATAAATTTTGTTTGCTTGTGGGGATTTATCATTTATTTTTTTGTTTCCAAGTAAACCATTAGATAAACCCAATACAGTGTCGTTAGTAGACATTTCTCCATCAACGCTTATACAGTTAAATGTTGAATCAACAGCTCTATTTATAAAATTCTTGAATGTTTTTGTATCAAATTTGATATCTGTTAACAAATAACAAAGCATGGTAGCCATGTTGGGATGTATCATCCCCGCACCTTTTGCAATACCTATTATTGAACCTTTTTTTGTACCAATACTTATTTCGCTTTTTTTTATTTTATAATATTTGTCGGTTGTCATTATTGCTTCCGCAAAATCTTTAATATTTTTTACATGAAGATTATTAAACAATCTATCAAAATTATTCGTAATTTTATCTACATCAAGTTGTATGCCAATAATTCCAGTTGAAGAAACAAAAAAATTATTTTTGTTCAAATTCGTAAAATCTGCAGCTTTAGTGATTGTCTTTTCTACAGCTTTTATTCCCTTTGTGCCAGTACATGCATTGGCATTTCCACTATTAACAATTACTCCATATATGCCATTATTTTTTATAGTTTTTTTTGAAACTATTAGTGGGGCGGCTAAAATTTTATTTTTTGTGAAAACAGCATGTGATATACATTTTTCAGATGACATTATTAAGCCCAAATCCTTCTTCTTTGATTTTTTTAAACCGCAATTTATACCTGAAAACTTAAAACCTAAAATATTTTTCATGTTGTCCTTAAGTATTTAACAGAATTGAATATTTTTCCAGAATGATATTCACAAAACTTTGATATTAATAAAAGAAGTATTTCCAAAGATTCATAATTATTTGATAGTTTTTTTATATTTATTGGGTTTTTTAGATTAAATATTGAAGAATTATTATTACTTTTACATTTTGAACACACACTACCACCATTTTTTAGATCAAAATATTTTATCGAATGCATATTTTTCTTACATTTATAACACTTTTTGATTGATGGTTGAATCCCAAGAATTTTTAAGTATTTATTTAAAGTTTTAATAGCTATTTTAATTTTTTTTATTTTCCCATGAGAGTTAATATTTAGACTAAAGAACTTTAGAATCTCATATATTTCAAAATTAGGTTGCTCATTAATTTCGAATTTATTTATTGCTTCTAAAATTAAAGCCTGGAAGATAGAAATATCCTTATCAAAATTAATAAATCTATTGTCATTATTAATGTCGATTTTTATAAGTGAATCTAGAGAGCCAAGTTTTTTAGCTTTTATAAATTCTATATCATACAAATTACCACTTTCCAATTTGCCCTGAAATCTTTTTTTACTGGTTCTTGCACTTTTTACAAATAAATTAATTTTTCCAAATAATTTTGAATAAAAAGTTACAACATAGCTTGAATCTCCTGACTCTTCTTTAGAAATTATAAATGCTTCAGTTTTTTCACTCATAGTTACATTATTAATAATGCTATTAAGAGATAAGCAATTGCTGAGAATAAATCATTAGCCATAGTTACAAACGGCCCAGAACCATTTGCAGGATCAGATTTAATTTTATCAAGAAAAAGCGGAAATGATGCACCAAAAAAAGCAGACATTAACGAAGCAGCAGATAAGGATAAAAAAATTACTTTAAAGAAATCAATACCTGCTTGTTTAGTACCTGTTAAAAAATAACCAGTTAATCCCGCTACTAATCCACATATAACTCCTAAAATTGAAGACAATTTAAGCTCTGATAATATAACTTTTAAAGTTTGAGCAACATTTATTGTTCCAGTACCTAAAGCTCTAATTACAATAGCTGAAGTTTGTATTCCCACGCTTCCCCCAGTAGCCATAACCGCTGGCATAAAAGCAGCCAATAAAATAAACTTTTCCAAAGTAGGCTGGAAGTGCATAGCAATTATGTATGCTATTATCAGTTCTCCAATTAAAGTAACTATTAGCCAAGGCAGTCTTGACTTCGTTTTGGATATAATTCCTGAATAAATTGGATGATTATATTCGTTAATACCAGCTAATGCAAAAAGGTCTTCCTCTGCTTCTTCGTTAACAACATCCAGAATATCATCAGAAGTTATTCTCCCTATTAATCTTTGATTTTTGTCAATTACAGGTAATGAAACCAAATCATAATCAGAAAAAATTTTACTAACATCCTCTCTATCGATTTCGGGCTCTACACTTATTTCTATTGGTTCCATAATATTTTTTATTTCAGATGAAGGAGTCGCTAGGACTAATGCCTTTAATGAAACCGTTCCTACCAGTTTATCATTTTCATTTGTAACATAAATTTGGTAAAAATCAGGAACATCTTCAGCTATAATTCTAATCCAATTGATTGCATCTTTTATTAATGAACTATCTTTAACCTCAACCAGCTCGGTTTGCATTATTCCTCCTGCAGATTCTGGATCATATTGAAGTAGTGATTGAACTTCAGATGAATCTTGAGGATTCATATCTTCTAAAATTTCTTTACTTTTTTCATCCTCTAAATCCGATATTAAGTCAGCTGCATCATCAGATTCAAGGTTTTCAATGGCACTTAATATTGATTTATTATCTAATTCTTCTAAAACTCCGGTTCTAATGTCCTCTGGTAGTTCGAGTATGATCTCAGCTAAATTTTCGCTGCTTAAAGATTTTAATACTCTACATATATCATTTTGTGAAAAACTAATAATTATACTGGCAATTTCAGCTGCATTTCTTTCTGATAATTCATAGTTAATTAAAGTTGTATTATCATCACTAAGCGCAGATTTGATTTTATTAATTGTTTCGGTATGCATGTATCACCATCAATAAATTTGTTAATATATTTTAATGTTTAACTTCAAAAATACTAGGTTAGCTTTCGATTTAGTTACAATTTCACATACAGTATTTGTATTACCTTTAATTTTTTCTGGATATTTATTTATTTCAAAAGAGTTTGTCTTTATAGATTTATTACTTATTACAGTCGCTAGTTTCGGTGCAAGGAATATAGCATTTATTTTTAATAGATATACCGACAGGGAAATTGATAAAAAAAATCCTAGAACTTTATCAAGGCCGATTCCATCTGGTAAAACCTCTAATAAATTTTTAATAAGTTTTTTAATTTTATCTTTTTTAATATTTATAATTCCTTCATTGATTTTATGTAAGAGCACTTTATATCTAATTCCAATACCTATAATACTTTTCTATATTTATCCTTTTTTAAAAAGATTTACATACTTATGTCATCATTTTTTGGGACTAGTACTATCTTTATCGCCATTGGCAGGATTTTATGTCTATGACTGTTCAACATTAAATATCCTTGATATGCTTCCACTCTCACTTTTCACTTTTTTTTGGATTAGTGGATTTGATATTCTGTATGCTCTGCAAGATTATGAATCTGATTTAAAAAATAAAATATTTTCAATTCCATCATACTTTGGCAAAAAAACAGCGATATTAATTTCTTTTATATCATTTATTTTTGCTGTATTTTTATTATCACATTACCAAACAATTATTTTTGATAGATCAATTTTTGGAAAATCTATTATTTTATTCATTTTAGTTAACTTTATTTTGCAAATATATTTTTCAAATAAAGGTAAATTTGATTTTTTTAAATATAACTCATATATAGGATTTCTAATTTTATTATTAACAATTTCGGATATATTTAATATATGAGAACTATAATTGGAATTACTGGTGCATCAGGGTCAAACTTTGCTGTTAATCTTATTGAAAAATGTCCCTCAGAGAAGTATCTCGTAGCCTCAAAATGGGGAAAGCGCGTCATGCATGAAGAATTAGGGCTTAAATTTGAAGAACTTAGGTCAATGGTAGATAATACTTTCTCAGATAGCGATCTAGCATCTCCTTTTGCCTCGGGCAGTAATTATTTTGATTCGCTAATTATTATACCCTGTTCGATTTCTACACTTAATAAAATAGCATCTGGAATTTCAGACAGTTTAATTACCAGAATGGCGCAAGTTGCATTAAAGGAGAGAAGAAAATTAATCATAGCCTTAAGAGAAACTCCGCTTGACTCCATTACATTAGAAAATGCTCTTAAATTATCTAAAGCCGGAGCAATAGTTGCGCCTATCTCCCCCGGAGTATATATGGGCGAATCCTCCATAAAAGATATGGAAAATACTTTTTCTGAAAAAATCTTGAGTCTCATAGGTGTTCACCCCGACAAGGGATGGAGAACTGAAAAGATTAAGGATGAGTAAGAAAAATTTTGATGATTTACAATCATATTTAGAGTTTCTTGATAGAATAGGGGACTTGAAAATAGTTGATTCAGAAGTTGACCCCGAACTTGAAATAACAGAAATATGTTCTAGAACAATTGAAGAAAACGGACCAGCTTTACTTTTTAAGAATGTTAAAGGGTCAAAGTATCCACTTGCTGCAAACCTTTTTGGAACAAAAGAAAGAATGGATCTTTCTTTAGGATGTGACCCAAAACAATTAGGCCAAGAACTGTTAAATTTTGCGCAAAAGGCAGTACCGCCAAAACTCTCAACGTTAATGGAATTTTTTCCTTTTATTAAAAGGGGCTTGAATTTTAGTTCAAAAAAAATTTCTTATAATGCAGATTGTCAACAAGTTCAAGGCGGCGATAGCTTAGATACTTTACCAATCTTAAAATGTTGGCCTGAAGACGGTGGCAGATTTATAACTATGGGTTTAACTATTACCGAAAGCCCCATAAATAAAAAAAGAAATATGGGCATGTATAGATTACAAAAATTTAATGATAAAACATTAGGAATGCATTGGCATCCTCATAAAGGGGGTGCGGCACATTATCACGAATCGTTATCACTTGGATCTTCTTTGCCTGTTTCAATTGTTCTGGGTGGTGATCCTGCACTAATCTTCTCATCAATAGCGCCACTTCCAGAGAATATTGATGAAGTCTTATTCTCTGCTTTTTTAAAAAATAGAAAAATTAATTTAGTTAAATCTAAATTTTCAGAAATAATGGTACCCGCTAATGCCGAATTTATAATAGAAGGAAAAGTCCCTCTTAACAAGACTATGCTTGAAGGACCCTTTGGTGATCATTTTGGATACTATTCAATGGAATCCCAGTTCCCTTATTTAGAAATAGAGACAATTACTAGAAAAAATAATCCAATTTTTCCAGCTACTGTTGTTGGCAGACCCCCCAAAGAAGATATGTATCTTGGCATGGCAGCAACAGATATATTCGGTCCACTAATAAGCTTAGTAAATCCAGAAGTTGAAGATTTATGGGCTTATTATGAAGCAGGATTTCATAATCTATTAGTCTTATCAATTGATGAAAGATATCCAAAAAATGCTGTTAAGGCGATGATGTCAATATGGGGAACTGGGCAGTTATCGCTTACAAAATGTATTATAACCGTTCCTAAATTTGTAGATTCCAGAGATATAATTGAAGTGTTTGCATATCTAGGAGAGAATTTTGATCCCCAAAAAGATCTAACGCTTATCCAAACCACGCCTTTAGATACGCTTGATTTTACAAGTGGAAAAATGAATGTAGGAAGTAAGGTAGGATTTAATTGTATAGGTGAGGGCAAAGAGCTCCCCCCCGATGCCTTTAAAGTTCCAAAAATTGATGACCCTAGAAAAAAAATTAATTTTATTTCAGATTATAGAGTTATTAATAAAAATATAATCATAATAAAAATAAATATTAATAAGAAAGAAGCTATATCAGAAATTAAGAATAATAATTTGTTAAAAGAATTTAAGTTTATTTTTATTGTTAGTGATGATGTTGAAATTTCTTCAAATGTGGAAATGCTATGGGGAATTTTTACAAGGTTTGATCCATCAATTGACATGTATTTTAAAGATATAGCAGTTGAGAGATCATCAGTTACATTTAAAGGACAAGTTGTAATAGATGCGACATTTAAAGATTGGTACCCTAATGTGATAGAAATGAATGAAGATGTAAAAAAAATGGTGAATAAAAAATGGAAAAGCTACTAAATGGATTTGAAAGCCTTTGTTTTGATAAGAATCTCATAAAAATAAGAAATAAGCTTATTAGTGAAGAAAGGTTAGATTTTAATGATGCTAAAGCCATAATGGAAACACAGGATATAAATTCTTTGGGGATTTTATCATCATCTGTAAAAGAGAAAATGCACGGAAAAAAAGTTTATTTTGTCGTGAATCGACATATAAATCCATCAAACGTATGTGCTATATCATGTAAATTTTGTGCATTTGGTAAACCAAAAGGACACTCAGATGCTTATGAAATGAGTATGGAAAAAGTCCTTTCACTTGTTAGCAACGAGTTAAAAGAAATTCATATTGTTGGTGGATTACATCCTGATTGGAAATTTGAAAAATACTTAGAAATTATTAGAGAAGTAAGTAAAGCTGCTCCAGATGCACATATTAAAGCATTTACAGCAGTTGAAATAGATTGGTTCTCGCAAATATCTGGCAAAAGTGTTAGTAAAGTAATTTCAGACTTAATGAATGCTGGCGTTGATGCATTACCTGGAGGAGGCGCGGAAATTTTTTCACCCGAAGTCAGAAAAAAAATTTGCACTCCTAAAACTACTGGTGATTCATGGCTTGAAATACATCGTGAAGCACATAAACAAGGGTTACCTTCAAATGCTACTATTTTGTATGGACACCTTGAATCCTATGATGATGTTATTGATCATGTCTCACGTTTAAGAGATTTGCAGGATGATACAAATGGCTTCTTTGCTTTTATCCCGGTTTTATTTCAACCTTTTAATACAAGACTGAGTAAAATAAAGCCTTTTCCTTTCTCATATGATTTAAAAATTCACTCCCTTGCTAGACTATATTTAGACAATTTTCCATATATTAAAGCATATTGGATTACTCTTGGAGAGAAAGCAGCACAGGTTGCCCTTCATTATGGCGTTTCTGATGCTGACGGAACCATAGTCTCTGAAAAAATTATTCATGACGCTGGTGCTAAATCTGAAATTGGTCATACAAGAGACTTTTTTGTAAAGATGATTAAAGATGCAGGTTATTTGCCAGTTGAAAGAGACGCCTTGTATAATGAGCTTAAAATATATGAATAATTTTTTCTGGGAAATAGACTAAAAAACATTTTTAATGTATAAATAATAGTTCTTTAATGGCGGTGTAGCCAAGCGGTAAGGCGACGGTCTGCAAAACCGTTATACCCCGGTTCGAATCCGGGCACCGCCTTTAAAAAGACATCCTACAATAAACATTGATAATTATTCTATAAATCTGGTATATTAAAAAAACCATGGGTCATGGCTATAAAGACCCTCATAGGGCATGAGTCAAAAGCCCTCCATCAGTCATGGATTACAAGACTCGCATTGAACATGCGTCAAAAGTTCAAATATCTTATTGGAGGTATTTGATATGTTGAAGACTGTTCAAAAATCTAGCAGAGGTCGCGTTGTAACAAACGTGCATAATTCTGCTCTTAAAGCTTTTCAAAAAGTCAAAAGAGCAAAGATGCAAAAACTTCTGTTCACTAGATTAATGCTAACTATGAGTTAGTCATAACCCCCTTGGTAAAACACCAAGGGGTCTTTTCTAAATAATAAAAAATAAAATCATTCCTATAAATATTAATGTGCAACCAGATAATTTGTTAATTTGTTTTAGATTTTTGAAAATAGTTTGCGTTTTAATTGCTAATGTAATCAAAACTACAATGGCTGAATATACCGTAAAATCTATTAAAGTTGCTATAGAAGTAAAAATAATAATTTTTTCTAAAGTAATATTAATATTTATAAATTGGCTAAATATTGAACTAAAAAAAATAATTACTTTTGGATTAAAAATTGCTATTGCCAATCCCGTAACAAAACTATTTACATGTTTATTTTTATCACTATTTTCTATATCAGCATTAGAATTTAGAAATATTATTCCTAAGTAAATAATGAAAATGCATCCAATTTTTTGAATTAATATGAAAATTTGATTAAATTCTTCAATCAAAATTCTCAATCCTGTAATAACAATAAAGGCATAAAAGCAAATTCCCAGAGCATGGCCAACACAGGCTTTTATTGCTTCTTTTCTTCCTTTATTTATTGTAATCGCAGATATAACTAATAAGCTAGGACCAGGAGTGATTGCGCCTAAAAAGCATACAGTAGTTATAATTAATATATCACTAATTTGCATTAGCTGAGTAATTTAAGGGAAAAGGCCCATTTCTATATATGTGTTTGCTATCTTCTCAATACCTAATCTATAGGCAGCTTGGCGATATGAAATGTATTTCCCTGTAGAATTTCTCTTTTCTGATAATTCTCTAAAGGCCTGAGTCATGGTTTCATTTAATGCATTATTAATCAAATCAATTTCCTTTAAATTATTATTTCCTTGATTTTCGATTCTTCCCCATCTGACATGGTTAAGATTCTTTAACCATTCAAAATAAGAAACAATGACACCCCCAGAGTTCAAATAAAGATCAGGTAAAACTATTACGCCACTGTTAGTTAAATATTTATCTGCCTCAAAAGTTACAGGGCCATTAGCACCCTCTGCGATTATTTTCGCTTTAATTTTATACATGTTTGTTGCATTAATTACTTCTTCAAGTGCTGCAGGAATTAAAATGTCACACTCTTTGTAAAATGCAAACCACGGGTCTTCAGATGTTTCACACATTTCGAAATCATATATTTTTTTCCCTTGCTTAAGCCATTCTTTAAGTTCCGAGGGGTTTATACCTTTATCACTATATATAGAACCATTGTATTCGCAAACTCCTGTAATTATAGCGCCAGCTTCATATAAAAATAAAGCGGCATGATATCCAACATTACCAAAGCCTTGAACGATAATTCTTTTTCCTTCAATACCAGCTTTTAGACCAGCCCTAGAAATTTCTCTTTCATCACTTAATAACTCTCTGATTCCAATGTAAACTCCTCTACCAGTTGCTTCAGTTCTACCATTCACACCTTCTTGAGTGACACTCTTTGATGTAACAGATGCAGCTGAATCAATATTAGAATTAGATAAAGTTTTAAATGTGCTATATATCCAATTCATTTCTCTGGATGTTGTTCCATAATCAGTTGATGGAACATAAGTATTTGGTCCTAAAGAATTTCTAGAGAAAAGTTCAAAAGTATACCTCCTGGTAATTTTCTCAAGTTCATTATCAGTATAGTTTTTTGAATCTACTTTGATACCTCCTTTTCCACCCCCAAAAGGGACATTTACAAGTGCACATTTAAAGGTCATTAAACTGGCCAACACTTTAACTTCATCTTCGTTAACCAAACTGCTATATCTAATTCCACCTTTTAATGGGCTTCTATGATGACTATGTTCACCATGCCAAGCATCTATTACTTCTATCTCGCCGTTATCAAGAGTTATTGGAAATCTAAGATGATAAACAGAGTCGCATGATTTAATTTGATCGGATAAACCCTTAGGTATATCAAGGTGTTTGGCCGCAGATTCATAAAACTCTTCAAAACTTTGAAGAAAATTCATTCTTTTAATATATCAGAATATTGATGATTTTTTAATTAATATTGTAATTTTTTAATTGGTATGAAGATTGCGGTAAAATTGATGAATAGGGAGTTATCTGATAAATGATTTTTAATGAAATGCTTAATAACGGTTCTATAAGAAAGCCATATAGGAAAATTGATAAATGGATTCATTCATTCAAAGATAATTCTTACGAAAAAAAACATCAAGAGGCCCAGAGGATTTTTAAAAGAATAGGGATTACATTTTCAGTTTATGAAAAAAAATCACCCGAAGAAAGAATGATACCTTTTGATATGGTACCAAGAGTTTTTACAGCTAATGAATGGAAAGTTATTGAATCAGGGGTTAAACAAAGAACAAAAGCTCTAAACCTTTTTTTACATGATATTTATAATGGGGCCAATATAATTAAAGAAAAAGTTATTCCTGCAGAGTTAGTTTATAAAAGTCGTGCTTTTGAAAGTTCGATGGTTGGTTTTAGTCCGCCTAGAAAAATATTTTCCCATATTTCGGGAATAGATATTGTTAGAACCTCTCTTAATAAGTTTGTGGTTTTAGAGGATAATTGTAGAACACCATCAGGTGTTTCTTATATGATGCAAAATAGAGAAATTATGATGACAATGTTTCCGGATTTATTTAATGATAATTTAATTGAACCAATTGATGACTATCCTTTAAGCCTAAGAAAAATGTTATCTAGCATAGCCCCTCAAAATTGCGACAAAGAACCAATTATTGTTGTTTTAACACCTGGCTCATATAATAGTGCTTACTATGAGCATAGTTTTTTAGCTGACCTAATGGGAGTTGAATTAGTAGAAGGCGAAGATCTATTTGCCGAAAAAGATAAGGTCTATATGAGAACCGTAAGAGGTCCGCAAAAAATTGATGTTATATACAGAAGAATTGACGATCCTTATCTTGACCCGCTTTGTTTTGACCAAGACTCATTGATTGGAGTTCCTGGAATTATGAATGCATATAAAAATGGAAATGTTACTATATGTTCTGCTCCAGGATCGGGAATAGCAGATGACAAAGCTATATATTCTTATGTTCCTGATATTATCAAGTTCTATTTAAGTGAAAAGCCAATTTTGGAAAATGTTAAAACTTGGAATTGCTCAAGAGAAAAAGATTTAAAATATGTTTTGCAAAATATTAAAGATCTAGTTGTTAAAGAAGTTCATGGATCAGGTGGGGTTGGAATGTTAATTGGACCAAAAGCAACAAAAAATCAAATAAAAAACTTTGCAAAGAAAATAAGAAATAACCCAAATAAATATATTGCACAACCAACGTTAGATTTATCAACATGCCCAACTTACACAAGTAATGGTTTAGCTCCAAGGCATGTAGATCTTAGACCATTTTGTTTAATGGGTAGGCAAGTTGATGTGGTTAAAGGGGCTCTTACAAGAGTCGCATTAAAAGAAAATTCTTTAGTGGTAAATTCTTCTCAAGGCGGAGGAGTTAAAGATACGTGGGTTCTTAGAAAATAATGTTAAGTAGTACTGCGGAAAAATTATATTGGGCATGTAGATATATTGAAAGAGCCGAGATGACCTCAAGATTACTTGATGTTGCTTATAGAATTAGTTTAACAAGTAATAAAAATAACGAATGGGAATCAATTTTACTTTCTACTGCAGTGAAGGATGAATATCTTTTTAAAAACTCAAAAATTAATCAAAGAAAGGTCGAAAAATTTTTATTTTTTGATGAAACAAATGAGTCTTCGATAAAGAATTGTGTCAGATTTACCCGCGAAAATTTTCGTAAAGTAAGAAATAGGATTACACGGGAAGTATGGGACGTCGTTAATTCAACCTATCAAGAACTCCAAGATTTAACATCCGGTAGATACAAATCCTCAGAAATACCAAACCTATGTGCATGGATTAAGCAAAGAAGCAGTATGTTAAAAGGAGCAATAATCAGTACGCAGTTATCAAGTGATTGCTATGATTTTATGAATTTAGGCTATTACGTTGAAAGAGCAGATAACATTATTAGGTTTATAGATGTTAAGAATTTCATATCCCCAATGAGTGACCAGGAAAACGAAGACAATGATTACGAATGGGGAATATTGTTAAGAACTCTCGCAGCTTATACCCAATTTAGACTTTCTTATGGTGTAAATATGTCCCAAGAAAAAATTGCACATTTTTTGATTTTTAACAATACGAATCCAAGATCTCTTTTTCATTCATTAGAAAATATCAAAATTCACTTAAAAAACTTGTCATCTTTTTATAACTTACAATCTAGAGCGTTTTCGACCTCAAGGAAAATTATTTCAAAATTATCAGATTTAACAGTTCAAGAAATATTTGATAATGGATTTAATGAATTTTTAAGTCAATATAGTGAAGACATTAATATGTTGCATTCTAGTATTGAAAGCTCTTATTTTGGAGGAGTCTATAATGTTTTTGAGGATTAATCATAAAACTAAATATAGATATGAAAAACCTTTTCAGAGCTTAACTCAATCAATAAAGTTATTTCCTACAAAACTCAAAGGTGTAAAAATACTAAATTGGAAGGTTTCTGTAAAGAATGCTTTTATAGGTGAAAAAGTAATTGAGTCAAATGGAGACCAAACTATTGTCGCCCATACTTCTAAAAATAATAAGAGTTCTGAGATTATTGTTAATGGGCAGGTTCAAACATTTGACAATAATGGAATTATATCAGGCCATAAGGAAAAAATTAATCCTTTGGTTTATCTGAGAGAAACTGATTTAACTAAATCTGATTCAGGAATTAAAAAATTTGTTTCAAAACTATTAGCTAATAATAAGAAAAAAAATAAACTTAGTTTTGCACATTCATTAAATTCAGCGATTTTTAATCATATTGAATATTCATCTGGTGCCTCTGAAATATCAACTCCTGCAATAAATATTTTTAATTCTCGAAAAGGGGTCTGCCAGGATTTTGCGCATTTAATGATTTCATCATCTATATATGCTGGAATACCAGCAAGATATGTAGTTGGATACCTATTGCCAACGGATATTGATACTCAAGCAACTCATGCATGGGTTGAGTTATTTTTTAATGACATTGGATGGATTGCATTTGATCCCTCAAATAATAGTTGTACGAATGATAGATATCTGAGACTTTGTTCTGGGCCAGATTCCATATCTGCTGCTCCGATTAAAGGTGTAGCAATAGGTTCAAGTGATGAAAAATTAGATGTTAAAGTCTCTGTTCAACAAATACCACAACAATAATTATATTTCCTTAAAGTAGTTAATCATGTAATATCAATAAATATTTTGGTTAGCCCGGGTGGCGAAATAGGTAGACGCAAGGGACTTAAAATCCCTCGATGGCAACATCGTGCCGGTTCGAGTCCGGCTCCGGGCAAGCTAGAATTTATTCCTCTTCAAAATCACCCTCGTCATCACCTTCTTCTTCAAAGTCATCTAAATCATCTAGATCATCTAGTTCTTCAAAGTCATCGATTTCCTCTAAGTCGTCAAACTCACCCTCGTCTTCGTCTTCATCTTCACTATAGTCATCTTCAATTTCATCTTCCGAATCTTCATTTTCTCCCCAAATATCATCATCATAATCAATCTCTTCTTCAAGATCATCAAGAATTTCTTCTTCGAATTCTCTAAACTCTTCTCCTCCGCCCAAAATATAGTAGGGAAAAGTTAAATTAGGATTATTTAATTGAATAAGTTGCAAATTAGCACCTCCAAACTATAGCTATAATCTTAAAATATATACACTTACTAAAAAGTCAATACTTATAAAACCTTTTGGTTTATATTTAAAAACGTATATATTTAATATCTATAAACTGTTTGAATTTAGGAGATATAATGCCAATTTCAAAAATTGAAGATGCAATTAAAGATTTTAAAAAAGGCAAGATGGTAATTCTTGTTGATGACGCTGACAGAGAAAATGAAGGTGATCTTATAGTTGCGTCTGAATTTGCGACCCCAAATGTTATTAATTTTATGGCAACTCATGGAAGAGGATTAATATGTGTAACTATGGATACAGAAGTTGCTGATAGACTTGATTTATCACCAGTTAAAAATAGCCCAAAGGAAAATCTTGATACAACGGCATTTACAATTTCCATTGATGCTAACAAAGGAACGACAACAGGCATATCTGCTCAAGATAGATCTACAACTGCTAAGTTAGTAGCAAATCCAAAATCTAAACCTCAAGATTTTGATAGGCCTGGACATATGTTTCCACTTGTGGCTCGAGATGGAGGAATTTTAGTAAGAGCGGGTCATACAGAAGCTTCAGTTGATATGGCTAAAATTTGTGGTTTGCAATCATCAGCAGTCATTTGTGAAATAATGAATATTGATGGAACAATGGCAAGATTGAAAGATTGTGAGAAATTCGCAAAAAAACATAAAATTAAAATTGCTACTATTGCGGACCTCATAGGGTACAGACTAAAAAAAGACTCTTTAGTTGAAAAAGTAGCAGAGTGCCAGCTTCCTACTCATATGACTAATTTTAAATGCTATGTATATGATAGTTTGATTGATGGAAAAACACATATAGCATTGATAAAAGGTAAAATCAGCAAGACAAAGCCAACATTGGTAAGGGTGCATTCAGAATGTTTAACTGGGGACCTTTTTGGGTCATTAAGATGTGATTGTGGATCTCAATTGCACTCTGCATTGGAAATGATTTCTAATGAAGAATCAGGAGTTTTATTGTATTTAGCTCAAGAAGGTAGAGGAATTGGAATAGCTCATAAAATTAAAGCTTACTCTCTTATAGAAACAGGGTTAGATACTGTAGAGGCTAATGAGGCATTGGGATTTAAAGAAGACCTTAGAGAATACGGCACAGGAGCTCAAATATTACGTGACATAGGTTTAAGAAAAATAAAGTTACTAACAAACAATCCAAGAAAAGTAGCTGGACTTGAAGGTTATGGAATAAAAATAACAGAGACTGTTCCAATTGAAATTGCTCCTGGAAAGCATAACGAAAAATACTTAAAGACAAAAAAGAAAAAGCTTGGTCATGTTTTAAGCTTAGTAGAATGAAAAAAAATAAATATTATATATACCTAGTTGCTAGTTCATATTACAAAGACATAGCCAAAAGGCAAATTAAATTTGCATCAGATAGATTAAATAAATTGTTTGGGAGTAAACTAGTATTGAAAGTTGTTGATATCGAAGGTTCTTTAGAAGTTCCTTTCATTGCAAACTATATACTTAAAAAGTTTAAAAAGGTTGATGGAATTATAACCACAGGTTGTTTAATCAAAGGCGAAACAAACCACTTTGATAATATCTCAAAGATTGTCGCAGAGCAGTTAACAATTCTCAGTGTAAAATTTAATACACCAATTACTTCTGGAATTGTAAGCGCTAGCAGCAAACAACAAATTTTACCCAGAACAAATGGTGGGAAAAAGGATAGGGCGGTTGAAGCAGTTGATGCAATTTATAAACTTATAGTTTCAGCGGAAATGATATAATGAGATATTGGATAAATAGAAGAGCAAGAGAATTATCTTTAAGATTTATGTATAGCATTGATATTGATGATCAAGACTCAATTGATGCAATTAAAAACATAAATTTAGATATAAGTAATTTTTGGGATTCAAATCCAGTAGTTAATTACTATATGCTAAAAAAAATGATCATTGCAGAAAAAGAGATGGTAGTGGTCGGATGTTCTCTACTCAAGTCTGGAAAGGTCTTCCTTAGAGTAGTAAAAATAGAAATCTTTAACAAAATAATATCTAAAGCAACAGATTCTAAAAATTTTAAAAATTTTCTTAAGATTTATAATGCTAATGAGAGAATTAAATCAAATGACAATAATTATTATGAGCTCCTTAGAGATGTATTTGATAATTCAAAAAAAATAATCACAAAAAATATTATTAAAGATAAAGCCACAGAAATAATTAACGGATGTTTAAAAAATATTAAGCCAATAGATGATCAAATTGATCAGACCACAAAAAATTGGAAATTATCCAGGATAAATTCTATTGATTTAAATATATTGAGAATTGCTGTTTATGAGATTTTATTTTCTGAAGGTATTCCTGCTCCAATCAGTATTAAGGAAGCAATAGTTCTAGCATTGAAATATAGTTCTGATGAATCATGCAGTTTTATAAATGGAATTCTTGATACGATATCCAAAAGAGCATTACAATAATGAATAACATTTTAGAAAAATTGTGTGATGGCGTTCATCTTAGTAAAGATGAAATTAATTCTTTTTTTTCTAAACTTATGTCAGGGAACATAGATGCTTCTTTGGCTTCATCAATTTTAATTGCATTAAAAATTAAAAAACCATCCGATGATGAAGTTTTTCATGCATCTCAATTTTTATTAGATTCTATTGATACTAACAAATCCGACTTGCGTCTAATTGATTTGTGTGGGACAGGTGGTGATTCAAAATCCATAATCAATGTTTCAACAATTTCATCTTTAATTCTCTCTGCATTAAACGTCAAAGTTGCTAAACACGGAAATAGATCTGTTTCTAGTAAAGTTGGAAGTGCTGATCTTTTTGAAGCAATAGGTATTGATTTTGATAAAAACCTTGATGAGTCATTAGAAAGTATTGATAAGAAAAACATATCATTTCTTTTTGCGCCGTATTTTCATAAATCTATGAAAAATGTCATCGACATAAGAAAAACTCTATCTACCAGAACAATTTTTAATATTTTAGGACCATTAATTAATCCTTTAAGACCAAAATGCCAATTACTTGGCGTTTATGACAAAGAGCTTTTAGAGACAATGGGAAAGGTATTAATTAAGCAAGGTGTTGAATCCGGGATGGTAGTTCACAGCTTGGATGGAATGGATGAAATTTCTATATGCGATAAAACACATATTTTTGAATTTAATAATGGAGAGTATAAGAATTATATTTTTGACCCTCAGGATTATGGATTTAAATTTGGAAAGATAGAAAACTTAATGATTCAAGATATTGAAGAATCCAAAAAAATATTAATTGGAATTTTAAATGGTTCTATAAAAGATGAAAAAAGAGATATATGCATTTTGAATGCAGGGGCATCTTTATATTTATATGATGACAGTATGGATCTAGATAAAAGCTTTGAATATATAAGAAATAAACTAGAAAGTAAACATATTTTTAATGTACTTAAGGAATATATAGATTTAAGATGAATATTCTAGATAAGATACTCAAAGAAAAAGAATTTGAAGTTGAAAATTTGAAAAAATCTTATCCATTAGAACAACTTCAGTCTGGAATTATTGAAAAAAAATATGATGTTAGAAGCTTGTACAATGCTTTGAACAATAATAATACTAAAATTATTGCTGAAATAAAAAAAGCTTCGCCCTCCAAAGGTATTATTCAACAAGATTTTCAGCCATTAAAAATAGCTTTGGAATACTTTAATGGAGGCGCCTCTGCAATTTCTATCTTGACTGATGAAAAATTTTTTCAAGGTAAGATAGATTATATAACTGCTATCAGAGCGATTATTGATATTCCCATACTTAGGAAAGATTTTATTATTGATGATTATCAAATCTATCAATCAAAGTTTTATGGAGCGGATGCAATACTCTTGATTGGTAAAGCTTTATCTTTAGAAAAACTTATATCGCTATTTGAAATTTCCCAGGAATTGAATCTCGATGTAATTTATGAAGTTCATGATGAAGATGATTTTAATAAAGGAATTAAAGCAGGCGTAAAAATTTTTGGAGTTAACAATAGAAATTTAGAAAATTTTGATGTAGATAATGCAAATGTTTTAAATTTTATTAATAAAATTCCAAATGATTCTATTTTGATTAGTGAGAGTGGCATTAGTTCTAAGAATGATTTGGACATGCTAGTAAATTCAGGAGTGAAGAATTTTTTAATTGGTGAATATCTTATGATTTCACCCAACAAAGAATTAACCCTAAACAATTTATTAAAATAGAAAATTTTCTTTTAAAAAATTTACTTCCTCTTTTTTATTATTTTTACAACTGAATAATATTTGATTTATGTTGCTGTCAATTCTAAAGTTTTTTAATTCATCTTTAAATAAACATAGGTCAGACTTGTTTATAATAATCAATTTAATTTTTTTAAGTAGTCGAGTCGAATAAAGTCCTATCTCTTTTGTTAGTTTTCTAAATTCATTAATTAAGTCTTCCTTTTTGTCACATGATCCATTTAAAACAATCACTAAATTTCCTGATCTCTCGATATGTTTAAGAAATTTAATACCTAATCCTTTCCCTTTTGATGCACCTTCAACAATTCCAGGTATGTCTGCTATCAAATAATCATTCTCGATTGTTTTTATAACTCCTAAATTTGGAGATAAAGTTGTGAAAGCATAGTCCCCAATTTCTGCCTTAGAATTAGTTATTAGATTTATAATAGATGACTTTCCAACATTTGGAAATCCAACAATTCCTATATCTGATAGAGTTTTTAGATTTAAAAAAAGCTTTTTTTTAATACCCGGCTTTCCCTTAGTTGCTTTTCTTGGGCTTTGATTTTTAGATGTTTTAAAATTTGAGTTACCTTTACCTCCTACACCCCCAGATAAAGCCAAATATTTTTTTTCATTTTCAATTACATCAATTATTGTCTTGTTGTTTTCTTTATCTTTAATTTCCGTTCCTAGAGGTACTCTTATTACTATATCGTTACCTTTTTTACCATTTTTATTTGATCCTTTACCATTTCCACCATTCTGTGCTTTAAAAAACCTAGTTTGAGTGAGATCTTTAAATGAATCTAAATTCGAGCTTCCTTGAAATAAAACATTTCCGCCATCCCCACCATTTCCGCCATCAGGACCACCAAAAGGTACAAATTTTTCTCTTCTAAACGAAGTTACACCATTTCCTCCATTTCCAGAGCTTATAGTTATTTCTATTTCATCAATATAATCATTCATAATCTCTTGACTTTGACCTCAGCGCAAATATTATAGCATCTATGGCTAGTAGAATTATATTACTTTCATTATTATTATTAGTTTTTATTTCTTGTACAAGTCAAACTGCAAAACTTCTTGGAGGTTCTGACAGAGAAATTTATGATTCTATAACTTCAGAATTAGCTAAAAAAAAGACACTCTATATCTTTGGTGGTCCCAGATTTAGTAAAGTTGAAGACTTGCTTTTAACTTTACAGGTAAGATATCCTTATTCTGAATATACCAGAGAGACTTATCTTATAAACGGTGATGTTTCATATAGAACAAAGGACTACTATGACGCAATTGATGATTATGAGATATTTATAGAAGAGCAACCAAATCATCCTAAAATCAATTATGCGAAATATATGATAATTAAAAGTTATAGTAAACTTATGACAACAATGGACAAGGATATATCCCCTTCAAAAAAAGTTATAGATCTATTTAATAATCTATCAGTTGAAATGAAAAATTCTGAATATTTTCCAGAAATAAAACAAATTTACAAGAAGGCTAATATTTTATTACTAGAAAGAACAATCTATATAGCTAATTTTTATTTAAAGAAAGAATCATATGATTCATCATTAAAAAGAATAATTGAATCTGAAAAAAGTATTAAAAGTTTAATTACTTCAAACTCTGAAGCACAATTTATTAAACTTTATTGTATCTTAATGACGGACCCTAATATTGATAAGGGAAAACTAATAGATGATTATGCTACAAGATTTCCAAAAGAAACTAGTTATATTGATGATTTATATGAAACTATAAAATAATATGTATAAAACAATATCCATTAATAAACAAAATAAAGTTAAGATTTTGGATCAACGCAAACTTCCTTTTAAGACAAGTTATATAATTACTGATAATTATAAGATAGTGATTAAAGCAATAAAAAATTTGTCAGTGCGTGGCGCGCCCGCAATAGGCGTAGCAGGTGGTTTTGCAGCATTCTTAGCTATAAATAAACTCAGAGATAATGTTAACTTTAAAAGTAAAATTAAAAAGATGTTAAAGGAGATTGAAAGTTCAAGACCCACAGCGGTTAATCTTTCATGGGCCATTAAAAAATTTTATAGAATTATTGATAGCAAAAAAAATTCTTTAACAGAATTAAAAAAAATTTTTTTTAATACTTCAATTGATATTGAAAAAGAAGAAATAGAGGTTTCAAATAAGATTTCGAGAAATGGTGTTAAACTTATTAAAAATAATTTTAATATATTAACTCATTGTAATACTGGAAGGCTTGCTACAACTGGAATTGGAACAGCTTTAGGTGTTATTTTACATGCAAATAAAATTAGAAAAAATATTAAGTTATTTGCAACAGAAACCAGACCATTAAACCAAGGATCGCGACTTACTACTTGGGAAGCAGATCGAGAAGGTATTGATTGTACTTTGGTAACTGATTCAATGGCAGCATATTCTATAAAAGAGAAAGGTGTTGATTTAATAATTGTTGGTGCTGACAGAATAGCGTTAAATGGTGATACTGCTAACAAAATTGGCACTCTCCAGCTTGCCATATTGGCTAAATATTATTCAGTTCCTTTTTATGTAGCTGCGCCAATTTCTACTTTTGATAAAGATTCAAAATCAGGCTCAGAAATTATTATTGAAAATAGAAATCAAGAAGAGGTTTTTAAAATTAATCAAATTAAAATAACTAAATCAAAAAAAGCTTTAAATCCCGCATTTGATATAACGCCATCTAAGCTAATTTCAGGGATTATTACTGATAAAGGAATTATCAATAAGCCATATAAAAATAAAATTAAAAAATTATTCTCAACTTGAGTTACTTGCTTCTTCTTCTTCGAGACACGCAACGCAATATACTGTAAATGGCATGACTTTAAGTCTATCCTCACTGATTAAATCTTTACACATCAAGCATTGTCCATAAGTTTTAGCCTCAAGTCTTTTTAGCGCATCTTCAATTTGATTTAATTTCTGCCTATCTCTCTGGCTTAATGAAAGCGATAATTCTCTTTCTCTATCACTACTAGCATTATCGTAAAAATCGCCTACATCAAATTTTAGATGATTAGATTCGGTTTTCATTGTGTTATTTATATCTTCAAGCAGGTTCTTTCTCATATCATTTAGAATTTTTTGCATTTCTCTTCTAAATTTAACACTTAATTTTTTAGAAGAGCTAGACTCCTTCATAGTTTTAGAAGCCTTTTTTATTGGAATAACTTTTTTTGCAGATTTAATATCGCTTTTCTTTTTTGTATTTTTTTTAACTGGCATATCGAAAACTCAAGGTTTTAAAGATAATCTTTTAAAAATATTTGTCAAGACATATAATAAGAGGTTAATTTATATACAATGGTAAGAGATGGATGGGCTACTAAATATGGATTGATTCTAGCTATGGCAGGGAATGCTATTGGGCTGGGCAATTTCCTGAGATTTCCAGTTCAAGCAGCTAGTAATGGTGGCGGAGCCTTCATGATACCATATTTGATCTGTTTTGTTTTAATAGGTATACCCTTGATGTGGATCGAGTGGGGAATTGGACGAAGGGGAGGGCAGCTTGGAAAAGGGACTACCTATGGAATTTCCAAGGAGCTTAAAGCACCAAGTTTTGTTAAAATATCATGCTTATTGGGAGTATGGGTTCCTCTTGTTGTATCAATATATTATATTTATATTGAATCTTGGACTCTCGGTTATTCTATTAAGGCTCTTGTAGGGGATTTAGAGTCTTCTAAAATAGTTTCCAGTGAAAAAATGGGTTATTTTACATCATTTTTAAATAATTATACTGGTTTCAATAAAATAAATGATTTAGGCTTGCAAACGCCATCAATTTTTTCGTATTTGTGTTTGGTAATAACAGTTTTAATAAACTATTCAATCTTAAAAAAAGGTATTTCAGCTGGAATAGAAAAATTTGTTAAAATTGCAATGCCATTATTACTTATTATGAGCTTATTTTTAGCCATTTATGTTTTAACTATTAAAACTGATGTCTCCTCTGCAATTTTAGGTCTAAATTTTTTATGGAATCCAGATCTTAGTTATCTTTCACAGCCAAAAGTTTGGATAGCTGCAGCGGGTCAAGTTTTTTTCACCTTAAGTCTTGGATTTGGTGCGATTGTAACTTATGCCTCATTTATTAAAAACGATGAGGATATTGCCCTAAGCGGACTTACATCAGCCACATTGAATGAAATTATAGAAGTGGTTTTTGGAGGTTCTATTGTTATACCAGCTGCCGTTGCTTTTCTCGGCATTTCAGGAGCTGTATTGATTGCAAATTCTGGTGCCTTTAGCATAGGGTTTATATCTATGCCAGCAATTTTTGATGGCCTACCTTATGGAAATATCCTATGCTTTATATGGTTTTTTCTACTTTTCGTTGCGGGTATAACGTCTTCTATAGGAATTATTCAGCCTGCCATAACTTTCTTTAATGAGGAACTTAACTTTTCAAGAATTAAGTCTGTAAATATTGTGATGCTAATAGTTTTTTTCTTTGTAAACTTTATTGTCTTTTTTCCAAACTTTTTATCCGAGTTTGATTTTTGGGCTGGAACTATAATGTTAATTATCTTGGCTCTACTTGAGGTTTATCTATATAATTTTTTTATTTCCAAGAATTCAGCCGTTGAAGAAATTAATAGAAATAGTCTCATTAAAATTCCTAAATTTTTTGATCTAATATTTAAGTACTTACTTCCTATATTTCTAATAGTGTTACTTGTATCTTGGGTCTTTTCAGATATATATTCCTCATCTTCATCAATTTTAAAAAATGATTTATGGACATTGTTTTCAAGATTAATCCTAATACTAATTTTTATTTTGCTGTTGAAGCTTGTAAGGAGTAATAGATAATGGAATTAAATTCAATTTTAATGTTAACTTTTACATGGCTTTCTTTTATTAGTTTATTATTATTTTGCATAAAAAAATTTAATAAGTAATATCTGTTCTTTCTCTCAGAGCTATGTAGTCCGAAACCTGATGATAAAGTCCAAATATAAATAATATCAAGGCTGTTATTGCTAAAAATTTATATCCTAATAAACTTCCAAATATCATTGCTGGCGAAAAAAATTCTCTTTTTAATACAAAGCGATATTTCGATATAAGCCTATATAGAAAAGATCTTTCATTTAATGGGACCCTTTTGTCTACTTCACCAGGATAATATGCTAAGCTTCCATTGCTAGTTCGTCTAATCATAAAGAATAAGACAGTTGTTATAAAAATTATATAAAGTAAGACATTTATTATAGAAAATTGTTTTATTATTATATTAATATTTGTTAGTGGAAAATAATTAGGGTTATTTAAGCAAATTGCAATTCCTATGAACATTGAAAAATATGATAATTGATCCAAGGCAGTATCAAACCATTGACCAAATTTTGATTCTTTTAATTTTATTCTTGCTACTTCACCGTCACATCTATCAAGTATCGTAGATAGCTGAAGAATTAAAGCACCAAGTAAAGCATTATTATTTGCGTATAAAAATCCGCACGAAATTCCAAGACATCCAACAAATAAAGTTATAGTATTTGGGTGTAAATTAGTTCTTATCAGCAACTTGCTTACCGGAATTGAAATTTTACTATTTATATTTTTAGATACCCATCCACTTACATTCTTACTTATATGAGAAAATAAAAAATCCCTTCCTATTTTTGTTCCTATTTGAGATTTACTTAATAATAGTGGGGGGTCTTTTAGGTTGAATGAATCAATATTCAAAATTAATTTTTTATTTAGACTATTGTCAATAAATATATTCATTATTAAATCTTTTTTAACATAGCTAACACCTATATATTCATTTTGATTTTTAAAAGAGTAGCTATCATTTGAGTTACTTGTTAGTTCTACAATATCAGAAAGTTGTTTTTTATTTAGTACAACATTACTTTGAAATAATAATATATCTTCTTTTAGGTTACATAAATCTTTGTGAGTTATTAATTTTAATTCTATAGGTTTTTTGATTTTTTTGAGCTTAATCTCTAAATTTTTATTAGCAACTATATAAACTTTTTTAAAGCCTTCATTTTGAAGATTAATTATCAATCTTTCAATATTGCTAATGCCTGCTATTTTTTCATCTAAAAAAATCTCAATTGATTCATTATTTATATCTTTCCCATCAACTATGATAGCTGGTGACATTTAAACCACTCTAAGGTTATTTTTATTTACTGATGTAATTATATTTGAATTTTCTCTAGCATTTTCGAGGTCATTAGGATAATCAACATCATGCCAGTATGAATCTCCAATATCTAATGAATATACTTTATGACCCCTTTTTAAAATTCTGTCAATTGCAGATGCATACCACTTTTTATTAAATTTATCAGTTCTTATTTCAATTTCTAAAGATCTTTTTAAAATTTGTAGACCTTCGCCTCTAAAAACTCTGATTCCTACTGATTCTCCATCTATTTCAGAAATATTTTTTCCAATGGAATGAACTAAATCATTTTCAATTTTTACTTTCATATCCTCAGCGGCATACTTATCTTTAACTTTATAAGGGACACAGATTTCGTCTTTATTTGAAATAATTTTTCTCAAAACCTCAAGTTCAAAAACATCATCACCATTTAATAGTACTGTGTCTTCATCAAGTACATTTCTAGCACACCATAGAGAAAAAAGACTGTTAGTTGAATCCCAAAAAGGATTAAATATGGTATTAATTTTTATATTAATAATGTTTAGGCTACTCAAAAATTCTTCAACCTTTTGGTATGCGAAACCAACGACAACATTTATCTCTTCAATATCACATTTTTTTAAATGATTAATCTGGTTTTCAAGAATAGTTTGATCATCAATTCTCAAAAGTGACTTTGGAATATCTTTTGTGAATGGTTGGAGTCTTTCACCTTTACCTGCTGCCAGAATAATAGCTTTCATAATGATTATGAATTTTATTTATAAACTTCATTTGATTTTAAGTCAAATAAAATATTAATTTTTTGTAATAAAATCCCTTTTTTTTTGTATTCAATTTAATATTATAAAAAAATTTAAGTAATATTCTTAAGAAACTATCCGAGAATTTTAACTAATTTTCCATCTAAAAGATCAGCTTCGACTTGAAGATTTTCACTATTAACATAAACAAGTTTTGGTTTATATTTCTTTGCTTCATCTAACGGCATATTTGCAAAAGATACAATAATTAAGCAATCACCTTTTCTTGCACAATGTGCTGCTGCGCCATTTGTACATATTACACCTGAATTTCTTTCTCCTTCAATTACATAAGTAATAAATCGTTCACCATTTGTAAGGTTAAAAATATGAACTTGCTCATAAGGAAGAATACAAGCTGCATCCATTAAATCTTTATCAATTGTAATACTACCCTCATAATATAGGTTTGCTTCGGTTACATTTGCTCTGTGAATCTTTGATTTTAAAACTGTTAAATTCATTGCACTAATTTTAAATTATAATTTCAAATTGTCTATTAATCTTATTTTTCCTAACTTTAATGCTACTGCTATTATGTCACCTTTTTTTGCTACTGCATTTTCCGTTAATGTTTCTTTATTAACAATTTGCACATATTCTATATTTTTTAAGCCCTCAGATTTAAAAAATCTAATTAAATTATTTTTTAAATAAACACTCTTATTTCTTCCGCCTAAAAATTGTTTTTTTGTCATTTTTAGACCCGAATAAATTTTACTCGCTTTGTAATAATTAATATTTGTTAATAATTTATTTCTTGAGCTAAGCGCTAGCCCGCTTGATTCTCTTATGGTCTTGCCCTCAATAATTTTAATATCTAAATTTAAATCTTTAACCATCCTCTTAATTATAACTAGTTGCTGTAAATCCTTTTCCCCAAAAATCGCAATATCAGGTTTTACAATATTAAAGAGCTTTATTACTATTGTAGTCACGCCGTTAAAATGTCCAGGCCTATACATTCCACATAAACTTTTCTGTAGATCCTTTACAATTACTGTTGTTTGAAAATTTTTTTCAAAAATATCTTCAATTTTAGGAATAAGTAAATAATCAACTTTTAATTCACTCAGCTTGCTGATGTCTTCCTGAAGAGTAATAGGATAATTTTTTAAGTCGTTTTTATCGTTAAATTGAATAGGATTTATAAAAATGCTCACTATTATAGTTCCTCCAATTTTTTTTCCTTTTTCTATCAAAGATAGATGGCCTTGATGTAAAGCCCCCATTGTTGGGATTAAAATTATGGGTTTTTTACTTTTTTGATTATGAAGTTTTTTTATCAAATTTTTGAAAATTGAAATCTTATTTATGATTTTAAGGGAACTTCTTCTTTTTAACATCCTTTTTAAACTCCATAGCAGCTTTTTTTGCGAGATCTCTAATATTTGTATAAGACTTTACAAATGACGGTCTAGGTAGTGGAGTGATTCCAAGCATGTCTTCTGTAACAAGAATTTGACCATCTGTTTTACCTCCAGCGCCAATACCTATTGTAGGAATTTTTACATCTTTTGTTATTTTGTCTGCTAAAATTTCAGGTACTCCCTCTATGACCAACAGTGAAGCACCATTCTTATAGGATTTAACTGCCAATTCATAAATATAGTCTCTTTCATTTTTAGTTTTGCCTTGTTTTCTATAGCCACCATATGAATTATATGATTGAGGACATAGTCCAACATGGGCAACTATAGGGATACCAATTTTATCAGCTTTATTAACAAGATCTATTAAATCTGGATTCATTTCGATTTTAACGGATTGTGCATTTGTTTCTTTAAATACCTTTCCAATATTTTCTAATGCAGAACTAGTAGATTGTTGATAAGACATAAATGGCATATCAACACAAAAATGTGCATTTGATAAAGCTTTATCAACCGCCTTGGCATGGTAAATAATTTCATCTAAGGTAACACTTAATGTGGTTTCTTTTCCTTGAAAAACATTCCCTAATGAATCTCCAACTAGTATCAAGTCACAAATTTCATCTAGAATTTCTGCAGTTTGATAATCATATGCGGTGAGAGCTATAATTTTATCCTTTTTAGCCTTCATTGCATTCAAATCTTTGATGGTTTTTCTCATATTTTAATAAATCCTCATTTTACAATTCTATTATAGCTTTTATTATATTTAAAAAAATGTCTATTGATAGTAATTATTTTTCGCTTTTATCAAAATTACCACCTTATGTTTTCTCTGTGGTCAATGAACTAAAATATTCAGCTAGGAGAAGAGGTGATGATATTATTGATTTTGGAATGGGAAATCCTGATCAGCCCACACCTAAGCATATTGTTGAAAAGCTTATGGAGTCATCAGTTCAAGGAAAAAATCATAGATACTCAATATCTGCAGGTCTACCTAAACTTAAATTAGCAATTTCTGATTGGTATAAAAAAAATTATAATGTGTCGATTAACCCTGATACAGAAACAATTGTTACAATTGGATCAAAAGAGGGATTATCACACTTGATGATCGCAATGTTATCTCCAGGGGAGGTTGTACTGGTTCCAGATCCTTGTTACCCGATACATAGTTTTTCTGTTTTGATAGCAAGAGGGGACATAAGAGCATATGATTCTTTCGAAGAAGAGGAAATGATTGCTAGTATACTAAAAGGAATTAAAAAAAATCCTAAACCAAAAGCCTTAATAATATCTTTCCCTAGTAATCCTACGACTCAAACTGTTAATATTGAATTTTTTAATAAAATTGTGGACATAGCCAAGGAAAATAAAATTGTTGTAATCCACGATTTTGCTTATGCGGATATTTGCTTTGATGGATATAAAGCGCCGAGTTTTTTACAAGCAGAAGGAGCAAAAGAAATTGGAGTTGAATCTTTTTCTATGTCAAAAAGTTATAATATGGCTGGATGGAGAGTTGGTTTTATGACTGGAAATAAAGAAATAATATCTGCCCTAAAAAGAGTAAAGAGTTACTTGGATTATGGTATTTTTCAACCGATTCAAATTTCCGCTATAACAGCTTTAAATGAAACTAGAGATTGTGTGGAACAAGCTGCTGAAACTTATAGGACAAGAAGAAATAGGCTGATTGATAGTTTTTCAAAGTCGGGCTGGAACATTAAAAAGCCTGATGCCACAATGTTTGTATGGGCTGAAATTCCAGACAAATATAAACACTTAGGATCTTTAGAATTTTCTAAAAAACTAATTACAGATTGTAATGTAGCTGTATCGCCCGGAGTAGGATTTGGAAAGAATGGTGATAATTTTGTCAGATTTGCCTTGATAGAGAATGAGCAAAGAATTCTTCAAGCGGCCAGATCTATTAAAAAATTATCATTATAGGAATTTATTTTGATTTATAAATTAAAGTTAATTTTTTTAATATTTTTTTTATATGGTCATGTAGCTCATGCAATTTCAATTGAAGATTTTAAAAATCTTGAAGGTCAATCGTCATTTAAAGTTCAGAAAGTTAATAAGTATATTGATTATTTTAGCCAAAACAGAAAAGGTAGAGATTTTTTTCAGGCTGCCTACCCTAGACTTGGTCTCTATAAAGATATCATTTATGAAATATTTGATGAATATAATATTCCAAGAGAGATTATTTTTGTATCGATGTTAGAGAGCGGATTTAATCCAAAAATTGAATCTAGTGCTGGAGCCATTGGTTTATGGCAATTCATGCCTTCGACTGCTGAGATCTTCGGTTTAAGGATAGATGAATGGGTGGATGAGAGAATGGACATATATTATTCCACAAACGCAGCAGTTTCATATTTTAAAAGTCTTTTGAAAAAATTTGGATCTTGGGAGCTAGCATTAGCGGGTTATAATTGTGGAGATTTAAATGTTAAAAAAGCAATAGATAAATATAATTCGACAGATTTTTGGTATTTATCAAAATATGCTTTTCCAAAACAAACCAAAGAATATGTTCCTCAGATAATTGCTTTAATACATATTTCAGAAAATTTAAAAAAATATAATTTCGGTTATCTAGAACTTAAAAAAAATTTAAAGGTTAAAAAATTTAAAGTAGCAAAAAATACGAAATTATCTAAAATTGCATATTTAATCGGTGAGACTGAAGATTATGTAAATAATATAAATCCTTCGCTCCAAAAAAAAATTACACCACCTAATGAATCATATGACATCAACATTCCAATAAATAAAATTGAAATTTTATATTCTAAAATAGATGTAATTTTTAAGGATAGAGTTATAAAAAAATATAAAATTATTAAAGGCGATACAATCTCAAAAATTGCAATAAAATTAAATAATTCAGTTGAAGAGCTATATGATTTAAATGACCTTAGTTCATCTAAAATTATTGCTGGCAAGTATCTTTTGTTTTATGAAAATGATAAATCTTTTTTTAAGATTGGAAAATATTGGATGCATGTTGTTAAAAAGGGAGATAGTTTATATAAGTTATCTAAAACATACGAGGTATCAATTGATAACATTAAGAAATGGAATAATATCTCAGGATCAAAAATCATTATTGGGCAAAAAATTAAGCTAATTTTAAAAAATGAATGATATAAAAAAAATAGATTCAATAATTTCAGCTTTCGAAAAAAATAAAAAAATAATAATAAAAAAAACAAAGGCTTTTGAAAAAATATTCTCTTTAGGTGAACCTAAAGATATATTTTATGAGCTAGTTTATTGTATTTTGGCAGCGGGGACTAGCGCCGAGCTTGCTCTAAAGACTGTAAAAATTATCACAGAAAAAGATTTGGTAATTTATGCAACTGAAGCAGAAATTATAAAAGAATTAAAGAAATGTTATAGATTTTATAATGTCAGAGGTAAGTATATTTATAATGTTAGAGAATACATTAATCTAAACTTTTCTTTTGATATTAGAAAACTGATAAACCAATTTGATAACTCTATAATTGCAAGAAACGAATTAGCACAAAATAAAGAGATTAAAGGAGTCGGAATGAAAGCGTCCAGTCATTTTTTAAGAAACATAGGTTTTAAAGATTTGGCGATTCTTGATATTCACATATTGAGTTTAATGAAAGAAATGTCATTAATACCGAAAAATTTTAAATTAACTATAAAAAATTATGAAAAAACAGAAGACATTCTCAGAAAATTATCCCATCAAATTAATATTGATTTACCTGAGTTAGATTTAACTTTATGGTTTATGAAAACTAATAAAATAATTAAATAATATTCTCGATGAAAACCTCAATGTATTGATCTTTTTCTTTTCCAAAATTATTAAAAACTGCGTGGTAATGGTTTATTCCAGTTATACCTAAAGCATAATCTTTATAATAAACCTGAGATTTATGGAAATTGATAATTTTATTCTTTTTCTTTATAACCTTATCAATATTGACATAATGATGATATTTATTGAAAGCCCCCCAAACCTCATAGAAAAATATTTTTATTTTTTTATTTTTTAAATTCTCCAATATTATTCTAGAAATTCTTCTGTGAGTAGGATGTTTATCAAGTCTCGGATGAGGACAAAATACTATGTCTGGATTAATTTCATCTAGGTTAGCTAAAAAAAGTGTTTTAAATAAATTGGCATTTTTATTAGTTGAAACATTATCTAGTCCATAGTAAAAAAATTTATCAATATTCATAAATTTGTTAGATTTTTCAGATTCTATTTTTCTGTTTCTTATAAGAGTTTCTTTATTTTTGTATTTATTGAATGATCCAGAACCATTGGTACAAATGATATGAAATAACTTATTTTTTTTAGATAAAATTATTGTAGTACCACCCATGCCTATTTCAATATCATCTGGATGAGGCGAAACTAAAAGTATTTTTTTATTTTGAAAATCCGATATCATATTTGTAATATTAAACTATTTATAATATTAATTAATTGGTTTTATTTATGAATGATTTTGAAACAGTTATTGGATTAGAAGTTCATGCCCAACTCAAGACAAAGACTAAGCTATTTTCAACATCTAATAATGAGTTCGGGGATAATCCTAATTCAAATGTATCTATTGTAGATTTAGGACTACCTGGAGTGTTGCCAGTATTGAACATGGAAGCTGTTAGGCTGGCTATAATTGCTGGTTTATCCACAGATTGTGAAATTAATAAAAAATCCACTTTCGCCAGAAAACATTATTTCTATCCTGATCTACCCAAAGGATATCAAATAAGCCAATATGATGAACCTATTGCATCATCAGGAATCCTAAAAATTAAATCTGGTAATTCCTTTAAAAAGATTAGAATTAATAGAATTCATATGGAAGAGGATGCAGGTAAATTGATTCATGATTTGTCTGATGATTCATCATTAGTTGATTTGAATAGGGCAGGTGTTCCGTTGATTGAGATTGTTACTGAGCCTGATTTATCAAATCCTGAAGAAGCAGTAAGTTACTTAAAAAGATTAAGAAAAATTTTACTTTTTGCAGGTGTCTCTGATTGTGATATGGAAAAAGGTAATTTCAGGTGTGATGCAAATATATCATTAAGAAAAAAGGGCGATGTCGAATTGGGAGTAAAAACTGAAATTAAAAATGTTAATTCTTTTAGGTTTGTTCAAAAAGCTTTAGAGTATGAGATATTAAGACAAAAAAAAATTTTAGAAAAAGGTGCTGAAGTTTTACAGGAGACCAGGCTATTTAACTCTTCAACGAATAAAACTTATTCTATGCGTTCGAAAGAAGATGCTCATGATTATAGGTATTTCCCAGACCCTGATCTCCAACCGCTTGTATTAAAAGAAGTATTTATTGAGGACATTAAAACTAATCTAGGAGTATCATATGATAAAAAATATCTATCTATGATTGATATGGGTCTTAAAGATGATGATGTAGAAATATTAATGTCCGATCCTAGAATTTTGGAGTATTTTGAAAAAACCATATTATCCATTAATGAACCAAAATTGGTTTGCAACTGGATTATCTCAGAACTTATTAAATATTTTGACAATTTGAAATTACAACCAATTATATTTGCGGAGTTAATTAAACTAATTAAAGATGGAAGTATAAATAATAATTCAGCTAAGAATATTTTAGAGAAGATATCTTTATCTAATCAAAATCCCAATGAAATTGTTGAGTCTATGAATCTCAAGCAAGAAAGCTCTGAGGATTCATTAAATGAGATAATTCTAAAAACAATTGATAAATTTCCTGAAGAGTATAAAAGAATTATGGAAGGCGAAGTAAAACTACTAGGCTTTTTTGTAGGTCAAGCAATGAAGCTATCTAAGGGAAAGGGTAATCCTAAAATAATAAACAAGCTTTTGAAAGAAAAATTCAAAATCAATTGATTTCTGTATAAAGTTTTTTTATTTCATTCATTATTTCATTTTTAACATTTTCAATTCTCTCTTTAGAAGGTTTTTTTTCAATTTGAAAATTAAGAGGATTGCCAAACATTAATTTAACTTTTTCAGGCTTGATAACCTTCGTTTTTCTTGGAAATGCTTCGAATGTACCAGATATTGCGAGAGGTATTATAGGGGTCCCAGTTTTTAAAGCCATTATAGCGACACCCATTTTAGCTTCACCAATTTTTCCGTCTCTTGATCTTTGACCTTCAGGAAATAATCCAACTAGTTTCCCAGATTTTAATAATTTTATTACTTTTAATAATGCAACTCTATCGCTAGTTGACCTTTGTACAGGAATGGTATTTCCTAAATCGCATAAAAATCTAAATAAAAAATTTTTATTATATACATCTTCTGCTGCAAGAAAATTAATTTTTCTTCTAGTATTATATGCAGTCACAGCATTAATAATTATTCCATCCAAATGAGACATATGGTTGGACGCAATCACTCCAGAGCCTTTTTGCGGAATATTTTTAGAGTTAACAACTTCTACTCTGTGATAAACCTTAAGGTAAAGATTAACAATAAAAGTAAGCCAATATTTTAGATGATAAGATTTTAAATCGCTACATGGATATTGATTATATTTGAATAAGTCTGATTCAATATTTTTTAGAAAATTCTTTACTCTGTCAAAAGCCATACTCTATTTTAATCTGTTATAATTATTTCACAAAATTGTTATGTTAGCATTATAAAAAATGAATAGAAAATCTATATTGTATCTGGAAAATGGTGAAGTATTTAATGGCCTTTCTTTTGGATATGAAGGCGAAACTGCTGGTGAAATAGTATTTAATACGTCTATGACAGGATATCAAGAGATAATTACTGATCCATCCTATAATTCTCAAATTGTTTTAATGACTTACCCTCATATTGGAAATTATGGTACGAATGATGAAGATATTGAATCATCAAAAAGTGCTGCAAAAGGGCTTATTGCTAGAAATTTTTGTGATTTTCCATCCAATCATAAATCTAATTTGACCCTTAATGATTATTTGATAAAAAACCATATTGTAGGAATTCATAATATTGATACCAGAAAACTTACAAAAATTATAAGAAATGAAGGTGCACAAAAATGTATCATTTCAAATCTATCCGAAGATATAGAATATTTTAAGAATAGATTGACGAGTACTCCTAATATGATTGGAAATGATTTAACAAAAAAAGTGACTTGTGATGAAATATATGAAATCAAAGGAATAAAAGAAAATAAAAGGATTTTTGTATATGATTTTGGATGTAAGGATAATATATTAAAAGTCTTAAATTTGAAGTTTGGTCTCAATTTGATTGTAGGTCCTTGTGATACTGAGCCAGAAAAAATTAAAGAGATAAATCCAGATGGAATTTTATTATCAAATGGTCCTGGAGATCCAGCCGCTTCTAAATATGCTATTGAAAATATTAAAAAAATTTTGGGATATAGGCCAATTTTCGGAATATGTTTAGGGCATCAAATCTTATCTTTATCTTTGGGCTTTAAAACTTTTAAATTAAAATTCGGCCACCGTGGTGCAAACCATCCTGTAATGAATATCTTAGATAATAAGGTCGAAATAACTAGTCAAAACCACGGTTTTGCAGTTGAAAATAAGAATATTGAAGGTGTTGAAATTACTCATATAAACTTAAATGATAAGACTGTTGAAGGAATAAGGTCAGAAAAACTCAAATGTTTCTCTGTCCAATACCACCCAGAAGCTTCACCAGGTCCACATGATTCATATAGATATTTTAAAGAATTTTATGAAATGTTATAAAAATATATGTCTGGTTAATGTTATAGGTAATTATTATGTATAAGTTTTTATTTATTATGGATCCCTTAGAGAATATAATACCCACAAAAGATACAACATATATTTTAATGCTAGAGGCTGAATCAAGAGGAAATGAAATTTTTTTCACTCTTCAAGATGACTTATTTATAAAAAATAACCAAGTTAAACTAAAAAATGTTTATAAAGTAGATATGATAGATCAGAATAATATTAAAAATAATATGCCTATATGTGAAATCAAAAAAACTTATAATGATAAAGAATTAGATTATTTCGATGTGATATTTATGAGAAAAGACCCTCCCGTTGATGACAAATATATTAAAACAACTTATATGCTCGAAATGGTTAAAGACAATGTTTTGGTTGTAAATAATCCAACTGCTTTAAGAGCCTTTAATGAAAAACTATCTACACTTCGATTTGACAAAATAATTCCAAACACAATAGTTTGTAACGGTGGCGATAAAGATACAATAAAAGAATGGACCTCAAACTTTAAGGACGGGGTAGTTATTAAACCTCTTAATTTATGTGGGGGAGAGGGGATACAAAAGTTTGATGGTAGAAATTTTTCATCTCTAGATCTGGTTAGCAATGAGACTTATATTTTACAAGAATTTATTAATAAAGTTTATGATGGAGATAAAAGAATTATAATTCTTAATGGTGAACCAATAGGTGCTATTCTAAGGAAAGCTAAGGAGGGAGATTTTATTTGTAATTTTCACTCAGGTGGAACACCGCATAAAACTGAGATCAGTAAAGAGGATTTAATTATATGTTCTGAAATTAAAAATTTTTTAATTGAAAATCATATTTACTTAGCTGGTATAGATATCATAGGCGGTTTTTTAACTGAAATAAATATTACTAGTCCAACATGTTTACAAGAAATAAACAGAGCTAATGAAACAAAATTAGAAAAAAATGTGTTAGATTTTATTATTCAAAAAATAAATTGAGTTTAATTATGTCAAAAGATAAAGATTTAGTTGAAAAAATTTCTAGACTTTCTAGATTAAAAATCGATGAAAATGAAATTGAAGGTTTTATTAAAAATTTTAAAGACATACTTAATTATATAGATTTACTAAATTCTGTAAAAATAGTAGAAGATTCAAAAGATATCGAAATTTATAATGATTATGCAGTGAGAGATGATAGTCAGGTAGAAAAACTTAGCAACGAAGAAGTTTTATTAAATGCTTCAAATAAAGAAGGGAAGTTTTTTGCTGTCAAAAAAGTTATTGAGGAAGATTGAAAATAATGAACAAGTCGATAGAAGATATTTATAAAGGTTATTTGAAAAAAGAATTCACACCAACAGAAATTTTAAACCAATATTTGGATCGTATAAATAAGGTCGATAAGAGTTTGAATTCCTTTACTGAAATATTTGAAACTAAGGTAAAAAAAGATTCTAAAAAACTCGATAATTTATTTTGTGATGAAAAAAATATATCTAACCCGCTTTTCGGAATTCCTATCTCACTTAAGGATATATTCCTTGTGAAAGATTCAATTTGTACATGTGGATCAAAGATGCTTAAGAATTATGTTTCAAATTATAATTCAACTGTGTATGAAAAATTAAATAATCTTAATGTTCTTTTAATTGGAAAAAATAATATGGATGAGTTTGCAATGGGATCATCCACAGAAACATCTTTTTTTGGTCCAACCGCTAATCCTTGGGATCAATCTAGGGTTCCTGGTGGATCAAGCGGAGGTTCAGCTGCTGCTGTATCTGCTGGATTAAGCTGCATTTCTTTGGGTACAGATACAGGAGGGTCAATTAGACAGCCTGCATCTTTTTGTGGGGTTGTTGGTATGAAGCCTACGTATGGAAGAATTAGTAGATTTGGTATGATAGCTTTTTCATCCTCACTAGACCAAGCAGGACCAATAACAAATACGGTTAAAGATTCAGCAATAGTCCTTGATGCGATATCTGGCTTTGATTCTAAAGATTCAACTTCTTTAAATTTAAAACCCACAAATTCATATCAATCATTAATTAATGATAAATTTTCATTTAAAGATTTTGTTTTTGGTGTACCAAGTAGTTTGTTGGAAGAGGGACTTGATACAGAAGTGAAATCACGATTCGACGAACTTTTAAGCAGTTTGAAAAGTCTTGGCGCCAAGTTAATCGATATAGAATTACCACATGCAAAATTCTCAGTAGCAACTTACTATATTATTGCGCCAAGTGAAGCAAGTTCAAATTTATCTAGATTTGATGGTATTAGATATGGATTTAATGATAATGGCTATGAAAATCAAGATTTAGTAGAGACATATATTAAAAATAGGTCTTTAGGTTTTGGTGAAGAAGTTAAAAGAAGAATTATGCTGGGAACCTACTCTTTATCTTCTGGATATTATGATGCATATTATTTGAAAGCTATAAAAGTTAAGAAGTTAATAGAAAATGATTTTAAAGAAGTTTTTAAAAAAGTTGATGCTGTCCTAACACCAACTTGCCCAGAATTACCATTTAAATTAGGTGAAAAGAAAAATGACCCTCTTCAGATGTACTTGTCTGATATTCTGACAATACCTGCAAATCTAGCACAACTTCCTGCAATATCGATTCCTATAGGCTTAAGCTCCAATAATCTTCCTATCGGTGTTCAATTAGCGTCAGATAAATTAAATGAAAATGCTATGATGAAAATGGCTTATTTAATTGAACAAGAAGTATCTTTTTCAAAAACTTCGCTTAATATTTAATCATGAAACTTTAAAGTTAATTTATAAGATTCATTTTTCTTTAATTCAAACTCATCTCTGATTTTTTCTGAAATCTCTTTTCTTGTTAATGATTTTTCCATTAATTCTTTAATTCTTTTTTTTATTTTTTCAATATTTAGATCTTTATCTTTTGCTGCTTTTAATAAAATTAGAACGAACTCTCCTTTTGAGCTAAAGGATTTAATTTCAGATATATCCACATCTGATATTTTCCCCCTAATTGTTCCCTCAAATTTTTTTGTTAGTTCTTTTGATAAAGAAAAATAAATCTCTTTATTTTCAGATTTAAAAATACTAAAAATTTTATATAAATCATTCTTGTTAGCATAAAATATAACAGGAATGTTGTTGGATATAACATTATCAATTTCTTTTTTTAGCTTACTAGTTGATTTGGGCAAAAAACCATAAAAAATAAATTTATCAGTATTAAAACCTGAAACAATAAGTCCTGCTAAGGATGCACTTGGACCAGGAACTACAATTGGTTCAACATTATTAATAATTAATTTTTTTATTAATAGTGATCCCGGATCTGATATTAATGGAGTTCCTGCATCTGAAATAAATGATATTTTTTTTGATTCTTTAAGACTTTTTATTATTTCAGGAAAAATCTTTTTAAGCTTTGATTCATGATATGAAATAATTTTAACTTTATTAATTTTTAAGTGTGATATGAGTTTTAATGCTTTATTCTTTTTCTCACAAATAATAATGTTACTTGATGACAAGACATCTATTGCTCTTGAGGATAAATCTCCAAGATTACCAATCGGCGTAGAAACAATGAAAAAGCTCATAATATAACGGAGGGCCAGGGACTCGAACCCTGAAGTCCGTGAGGACGCCGGTTTTCAAGACCGGTGCATTGCCAATTCTGCCAGCCCTCC